>JAEIGA010002643.1_pt1 | contig 28509 bp, 22 predicted proteins | sample 9270691 | NCBI WGS metagenome assembly JAEIGA01 (sample SAMN17057246, study PRJNA624740) | gut metagenome | biome: biome; isolation source: fecal sample | host: Bos grunniens | place: China: Xizang | collected 2019
AGATGATGCCGAAGTTGGCCATCTTGGCCCTCCTGCGCTCCTCGGAGGTCACCTCCTCGGGGCTCTTGTGGAAGAGTCGTGCCGCAGTATCTCGGTGGATATCCTCGCCCGAGAGGAAGGCCCCGATCATCGCCTCGTCGCCACTTGCGTGGGCCATCAGTCGGAGCTCCACCTGTGAGTAGTCGGCAGCGAGCAGGATGTGATCATCGTCGGAGGCGACGAAGGCCTCGCGGATAGGTCTGCCGAGCGCATCACGAATGGGGATGTTTTGGAGGTTGGGGTTGGTCGAGGAGAGCCTACCCGTAGCCGCCACCGCCTGATTGTAGGAGGTGTGGATGTGTCCCGTTGCGGGATTGACCAGCAGGGGCAGTGCCTCAACGTAGGTCGAGAGGAGTTTTTTGATTCCGCGGTACTCCAAAATAAGGGGTACGATGGGGTGGCGGTCGGCAAGGAATGTGAGATACTCCTCGTCGGTGCTATACTGTTTTGTCTTGGTCTTCTTGGGCTTGGAGTCAATCTTCAAGACCTCAAAGAGTGCCACACCCAGCTGACGGGAGGAGTTCACATTGAGGTCCGCCACGCCCGAGAGCGCACGAATCTCATCTTCCAGCGCCACGAGTTTGGCATTGAACTCCTTGGCGTAGTTGTTCAGGCGAGCAACATCCACCCTTACACCCTCCCACTCCATATCCGAAAGGGTGCGGATGAGGGGCTCCTCGATGGTGTTGTAGAGGTCGAGCGCCCCATCCCTCTCCAAGCGGGGAAGGAGCACCTCGAAGAGTTGCAGCGTGATGTCGGCATCCTCCGAACAATAGGGAGCAACGAGCTCCACCGCAACGCGATCCATTGTGAGCTGTTTGCTACCACGACCAATGAGGCTCTCGATCTCTATGGGCGAGTAACCCAAGAGCGTCTGTGCCAAGTGATTCATTCCGTGGCGACCATCGGGCTCCAAGAGGTAGTGCATAATCATCGTGTCCCACAGTTTGCCACCCACCACAACGCCCGCACCGCGGAGCATCTGGATGTCGAACTTGATGTTCTGCCCGATCTTCTCCACCGCGGGGTTTTCGAGCAGTGGGCGAAGGGCCTCCAAAGCGCCCTCCACAGAGGTGGGAACGTAGAACGCCCTATGGGGCTCGGCACACAGACCAACACCCACAATGCGGTCGGCAAAGTAGTCGAAGCCCGTAGTTTCGGTGTCAAACGAGAGCCACTTTGCTCCCGAGAGCTCCGCCACGGCCGCCGCCACCTTTTCGGGGGTGTCACAGAGGGTATAGTTGTGGGCCACGGTGTCTATTGTATTATAGAGAGGTGCTGCCGAGGAGAAGAGGTCCATCGCCGCCGCAGGTTCGGAAGGCTTGGGTGTGCTCTTTGCCACGGGCTCGGCAATGGGGTTGCCAAAGAGGTCGAGGGCTTGGGGCTTTGTGGGCTCCGAGCACCTCGCCGCATCCTTATAACCCACCGCCTCGGGGCAGACCTGTGTGGTGAAGGGCGAAAAGGTGTCGCCCTCCATCTCTCGCAGGAACATATTGAAATCGAGCTTCTTGTATAGCTCTCGCAGCGCCCCGCAGTCGGGTGCGCACATAGCCAGCTCGGAGGGGACAAAGTCGATAGGAGCATCGAGCGAAATGGTTGCCAAGACCTTCGAGAGGCGCAACTGCTCGGCACCCGCCTCCACATTCTCACGCTGCTTGCCTTTGAGCTTGTCGAGGTTGGAGAGGATCTCCTCCACCGTACCTATCTCATTGACGAGTTTGATTGCACCCTTCTCACCAATACCCTTCACTCCGGGGATGTTGTCCGCCGCATCGCCCCAGAGCGCCAAGATGTCGATGACCTTGCGAGGATCGTCGAAACCATAGTGCTCCTTGATCTCGGCGGGGCCCACAATCTCCACACCCTCGCCACCCTTGCGCTGCTTGTAGATGCGCACATTGGACTCCACGAGCTGGCCGAAATCCTTGTCGGGGGTCACCATATAGACATCATAGCCCGCGGCGGCAGCCTTGTGCGACAGCGTACCTATAACATCGTCGGCCTCGTAGCCCGCAACCTCCAAAATCGGGATGCGCATCGCCTTCAAAATATCCTTGATGTAGGGGACTGCGGCGATGATATCCTCGGGGGTTTCGGAGCGGTTGGCCTTGTACTCGGGGAAGAGCTCGTTGCGGAAGTTACCACCTTTGGGGTCGAATGCCACACCGAGGTAGTGGGGGCGCTCGTTGATGATGATATCTCGGAGGAACTTCACAAAGCCGAAGATGGGCGACGTGTTCAACCCTTCACGGTTGCGCATAGGGCGACCCGCAAAGGCATAGTAGGCGCGGAAAATCTGCGCGTAGGCATCTATGAGAAAGAGTTTTTCCACCTCTGAAAAAATGTGTGTTTCGTGTGTGATTAGTAAATAGTTATGTCGTAGGGCATACGTGCCTGAACGGAGATGCCTCCCTCCAACATCTTTGCGATGCGCTCCAAGCTCTTTGCAGCACTGCCTACCGCACCCTCCATTCGGGGAGCCTTGGCGGTGAGGAACGAGTTGAGCAATGCGGTCAGTTCGTCCTCCTCTTCGAGAATCTCCGTGATGCGCCAATCGTCGCCCAGCTCTGCCCTCTCGGCAGCAACAAAGAGTGCCTTTTTCAGACCTCCGAAGTCATCCACAAGGCCGATATGTTTGGCATCTGCACCACACCATACCCTGCCTTCGCCAATGGCATTGACCGCCTCGTGGGTCATCTCCCTACCCTCGGCAACGTGCGACACGAAGGTTGTATAGACATCCTCCACGGAGCGCTGCATATAGCTCATCTCGGAGGTTGTGAGGGGGCGGAAACCGGCACCCATATCTGCGTGGGGCGAGGTCTTGGCAACATCCACGGTGATGCCGAGTTTATCCTCCAACACCTCTCCGCCGCTGACAATCAGACCAAAGACACCAATGGAGCCTGTGAGGGTTGTGCGCTGTGCGAGGATGTGGTCCGCAGGGGTGGAGATGTAGTAGCCACCCGAAGCGGCATAGCCCGCCATCGACACAACAATAGGTTTCTCCTCGCCGAGGAGTTTCAGCTCGCGCCACATAACCTCCGAAGCGAGAGCACTGCCACCGGGGGAGTTGACACGCAAGACAACAGCCTTGACGCTCTTGTCCTCCCTTGCGCGACGTATCTGGTCGGCAGTCGTGGCACCTCCAACGATACCCTCGCCACCAATGCCATCCATAATGTCACCATCGGCATAGATGATAGCCACCTTGTTGGGCGAAATCTTGGTGGGCACAACGGTGGAGCAATATTCGCCAAAGGTTACCCTCTTTGCCTCCTTGCCGCCCGAGAGAGTTGCAAGTTCTGCCTCCACCTCATCGTTGTATTTGAGCCCATCGACAAAGCCGAGATCCAGAGCCTTCTGGGGCGAGCTGACGGCAAGCGTTGCCGCGTGTGCCTCCAAAATCTGGCGCGGAATCTGGCGCGAGAAGGCCACATCCTCCACGAGGCTGCTCCACATAGACTCCACCATCGCCTCCGTCTGGCGACGGTTGGCAGGACTCATCTGGGTGAGCATATAGGGCTCAACGGCGGACTTATAGGTGCCGTGGCGCACAATCTGCACATCCACGCCGAGTTTGTCGATAGCACCCTTGAAGAAGAGCGACTGCGAAGCAAGGCCGCGCCAATCGAGCCCTCCCTGGGGGTTCATATAGATTTTGTCCGCCACCGAAGCGAGCCAATAGGAGCCCTGTGTGTAGGTTTCGTTGTAGGCGATGATGGGTTTGCCCGAAGCGAGCTTGAAATCCGCGAGCAATGAACGGAGCTCCTCGATGTGCGCCGACGAGGGGATGGTACCCATACCCGTCAGGTTGATGTAGAGTGCAACGATATTTTCATCTTTGGCCGCCGCATCGAGAGTCTCGATAATGTCGAGCATAGTGAGTCCCTGCACAAAACTCATATCCATCATCGAGCCCCCCTGCACAAAAGTGGGCATACGGGGAGAGTCGGTGATGTTCTCGTCCAAGTTGAGCACCAAAACGGTTCCCTCCTCCACAACGGGAGCCTCGGGCTCCAAGGAGCTAAACAGAGAACCAACCGCAAACAAAAGCAGGAGCGGAAGGGCTACCATAGCCAGCAAAACCGCAAAAAATGTCTGAAAAAATCCTTTCATAGGGGTAAATTTTTGTTATTATAATACAAAGGTATATTTTTTACTCCAAAGAAAGAGTATATTTGTATCTTTAATTTTGCAAAAACTGCTCTCCCAAAGGGAGAGGGTGCAAACAAAACACGGAAATACAAACAAGAAAAACTAAAAATATGATCACAAGAGAAGAGATTGTTGAGATTCTCAAAGGAATCACCCACCCCGAAACGGGTCAAAACGTCGTGGAGGGTGGCATCTTGCAGGAGGCGACCGTTGGTGAGGGTGGCAAAATACACCTCACCCTCGTCTTCCGTCGTCGTCGCGACCCCTTTGCAAAGAGCGTTGCTATGCGCTCCAAACTCGCCATTGAGGCCGCTGCCGAGGGTGCCGAAGTGGAGATTCTCATCCGCGAGGGTGAGGATGCACCCAAGCCCCGCCAGCACGAAGGTATGAAGAGTGTTAAGCAGATTATCGCCGTGGCCTCGGGCAAGGGCGGTGTCGGCAAATCGACTGTTACGGCCAATATTGCCGTGTCGCTCCACAAACTCGGCTATAAGGTCGGTGTTTTGGATGCAGACATCTATGGCCCCTCGCAACCCAAACTCTTCGGCGTGGAGGAGTATGAGCCTATGGCGGAGCAGGTGGATGGCCTCGACTATATCCTTCCTGCCGAGTCGAATGGTATCAAAGTCAACTCCATAGGCTTCTATATCGGTGCCGAGGATGCCCTTGTTTGGAGGGGTCCTATGGCTACCAACGCTCTTAAACAACTTATTAACCAAACCCTCTGGGGAGAGTTGGACTTTTTGTTGATAGATATGCCTCCCGGAACGGGCGATGTGCAGATCTCCATTGCCGAAAACCTCTCACTCACAGGGGCTATCATCGTGAGCACCCCACAGAAGGTCGCAACGGCCGATGTCATCCGAGGTATGAAGATGTTTCAGGCAGAGGGAATTGGCGTTCCCGTACTGGGCGTTGTGGAGAATATGGCATACTTCACCCCCGCAGAGCTGCCCAATAACCGCTACTACATCTTCGGCAAGGGTGGTGCCCGCGAGATGGCCGAGAGGGAGGGTGTTGATTTCTTGGGCGAAATACCTCTTATTCAGGCTATTGCGGAAAATTCCGACGCAGGAACTCCTGTTGCACTCGGTTCTTCCGAGGAGGAGAAGTTCTATGCCGAGATATGCCGAAAAGTTGTTAGCAAGGTGACAAAATAGTGTTAATAAGATTTCGAAAAGCTGTTTATAAAAATTCTAAATAAAGGATACGAAAAAATTTGGATTTTCACAACTGCCGTATATACACGAGCAGTTGGAAAAAAGCAAGAAAAAAGTTTCAAAAATTCCTCTCAAATAACTAACAACAATTTTCCGTTAAAGGTTGAGAATTTCGAGGTGTTGATATGTTCATAAAGTTACAAACACGTTGTTCATAACAAAGCTAAACACCCCTCTTTCATAGCCCTATACGTGCAAGAGAAAAGAGTAAATTTTGATAACTATTTTTCCCGCCCCAAAGACAAAAGTTACCAACACAATCAACAGCGTTTATTATTCTTATTATCTATTTTTATATATTTAATTAAAGAAAGAAATTATAAATAATATAAAAAGTTTGACGATGGAACTGCGCAAAAAAATCGAGGAACTCAAACGACAAAAGCGTGCCATAATCTTGGCGCACTACTACACCAATAGCGACGTTCAGCAGGTTGCCGACTTCGTGGGCGACAGCCTCGCACTCTCGCAGAAGGCTGCCGAGGCGGAGTGTGACATCATCCTCTTTGCGGGCGTGAGGTTTATGGCCGAGACCGCCAAGGTGCTCTCGCCCGAGAAGAAGGTGCTACTGCCCGTTGTGGAGGCGGGTTGCTCGCTCGCCGACTCGTGCGATGCCGAGGAACTTCGCAAGGCGAGGGAGGAGAATCCCGACCATATCGTGGTGTCGTATGTCAATACCTCGGTGGAGGTGAAGGCGCTGACGGATATCTGCTGCACCTCCTCCAATGCGCTCGACATCATCAACGCTCTGCCCCAAGAGCAGAAGATACTCTTTGTGCCCGATAGGAACCTCGGCTCATATATAAATAGGTGTACGGGAAGGAGTATGAAACTATGGAATGGCGCCTGCCTCGTGCACGAGGAGTTCTCGGCCGAGAAGATCCTCGCCCTGAAAGCCCAGCACCCCGAAGCTGTGGTCTTGGTACACCCCGAGTGTAAGGCGGAGGTTGTGGCACTGGCGGACTATGCGGGCTCGACAGCGGGCATCCTCGCCTACTGCGCACGCCCCGAGGTGAGGGAGGTGATTGTCGTGACCGAGAGCGGCATCCTCTATGAGATGGAGCGCCGCCACCCCGATAAGAAGTTCTACCTTGTGGAGCCCGAGAAGGGGTGTGAGAGGTGCGTGTCGTGTAAGGATATGAAGTATGTGACGCTCGAAAATATCTACCAGACACTCCTCACCGAAAGTCCCGAGGTGACAATCGACGAACCTACACGCAAGGCTGCCGAGGGAGCGATTGTCAGGATGTTGGAGATGAGTAAGTAATTGGGGCGATAGTTTTTTATAGACCCCTCCGTCGCTTCGTGCCACCTCCCTTAATTTAGGGGATGATGCAAAGAGAGTAGAAGCGATACGCAGTATCGCATTAAAAATTTTGGGGCGATTTTTTATAAAAAAGTCGCAAGGAAAGAAGATTAGGAAGTTAGTTAGGAAAGAAAAAGAAGGGAAAGAAAAAATGGATTGGTTGCAAGGTTTATTTATGGGTGAGGGTATAGCTCATACGATGCTGGTGTTGTCGCTGGTCATCGCTGTGGGTGTGCTGCTCAGTAAGGTGAAGATTGCGGGTATCTCGATAGGTGTCACTTGGATATTGTTTGTCGGTATCTTGGCGGGCCATCTGGGTATGACTGTCGATCACGAGACGCTCCACTTCATCAAGGAGTTTGGTCTTATTTTGTTCGTATTCTCGATAGGCTTGCAGGTGGGCCCCGGCTTCTTCTCTTCCTTCAAGGAGGGAGGCTTGAAGATGGTGGGATGCGGTGTGGCTGTCGTGGCACTGGGTGCGGTGATAACCTATGCCATCCACCTCATTACGGGTACGCCTATGACCACAATGGTGGGTGTTATGTCGGGAGCGGTGACCAATACCCCCGGTCTGGGTGCGGCACAACAGGCCTATGCCGACGCTGCGGGTGTCAATGATCCCACTATTGCGCTCGGCTATGCTGTGGCCTACCCTCTGGGCGTTGTGGGTGTCATCTTGTCGCTCATCGCCATCCGCTATATTACGAGGGTGAATTTCGAGGAGGAGAATAAGGGCTTGGAGGCTATGAGGGCGGAGCATACGAATGTTGTGCGCCTCTCGGTGGAGTTTGCCAATGGCGCTATGGAGGGCCACGGCATTGCCCACCTGAGGGAGCTTATCAACCGCTCGTTTGTCATTTCGCGCATTATGCATAAGGATGGTGCGGTGACCATTGCCGATGGTATGAGCCGCCTCTCGGTGGGCGATAGACTGCTGGTCATCTGCTCGCCCGACGACAGGGAGGCCGTTGTGGCATTCCTTGGCCAAGAGGTGGAGATGAGCAAGGAGGATTGGGGCGCTGCACAGGAGTCCCAGAGCCAGCTCGTGTCGAGGCGTATTATCATCACCAAACCCGAGATAAACGGCAAGAAGTTCTCCGACCTGCGCTTGCGTACCAAATATGGAATCAATATCACGAGGGTCAATAGGGCGGGTATCGACCTGCTCCCCTATCAGGGTATGGAGTTGCAGATGGGCGATAGGGTTATGGTTGTGGGTAATGAGCAGGCTATCGAACAGGCCGCCAAGGTGCTCGGCAACTCGCTGAAAAAGCTGCGCGAACCACAACTGCTTACCATCTTCTTGGGCATCGCCCTCGGTGTGCTGTTTGGCTCGGTGCCCCTGATGAATATCCCCCAGCCCGTGAAGTTGGGCTTGGCGGGCGGCCCTCTGATTGTGGCTATCCTAATAGGTAGGTTTGGTCCCCACTTCCACCTTGTGACCTATACGACGATGAGTGCCAACCTGATGCTCCGCGAGGTGGGACTTGCGATGTTCCTTGCGGGTGTGGGCATCGGTGCTGGCGATGGCTTCGTGGAGGCTATCGTGGGCGGTGGCTATAAGTGGATAGGCTATGGTGTGATAATCACCGTGTTACCCATCCTTATTGTTGGTCTTTTTGCTCGCTTGAAGCTCAAAATGAACTACTATACGCTGATGGGACTTCTGGCGGGTAGCTGCACCAACCCTCCCGCGCTGGGATTTTCCAATGCCACCTCGGGTAATGATATGCCCGCATTGGGATACGCTACGGTCTATCCTGTGGTTATGTTCCTGAGGGTGCTCGTTGCCCAGCTGCTGATTTTGATGACGCTGTAAAATAGTTTTTTTACAGACCCCTCCGTCGCTTTGCGACACCTCCCCTAACTTAGGGGAGGAAAACAAAAGAAGCACCTCCACAAAAACACCCCTCCCTCTTTCGCAGGGGAGGAGAAGAGGTAGAGCAAAGAGAGTGGAAGAGAAACGCAGTTTCTCGCCAAAAATTTTTGGGCGACTTTTTATAAAAAGTCGCGAAGAAAAAGGTGTGAAAAAAAATTAGAGAAAAACACAATAACCTAAAACAAAAACAGAATGAAAATGAAAAGATTGTTTGTGAGCGCGATGGTTGCGCTGATGTCGTTGGGCGCATTTGCCGACGAGGGTATGTGGCTGCTGCCCCTGCTGAAAAAACTCAACTTGGAGGATATGCAGAAGAAGGGTCTGCAACTCACTGCCGAGGATATCTACAACATCAACGGCTCCTCTTTGAAGGATGCTATTGTGATTTTCGGCGGTGGCTGCACGGGTGAGATTGTGTCGCCCGAGGGTCTGCTGTTCACCAACCACCACTGCGGTTTCGGCTCTATTCAGGCTCTGAGCAGTGTGGAGCACGACTACCTGAAAAATGGTTTCTGGGCTATGAACCAGAAGGAGGACCTCCCCGCCCCCGGTTTGAAGGTGACCTTCATCCGCCACATTGAGGATGTTACCAAACAGATGCTCAAAGGCGTGAAGGAGGAGATGACCGCCGAGGCAAGGGATAAGAAGATTGCCGACAACAGGGCCTCCTTGGAGAAGAAAATGGCCAAGAAGTATGAGGGTAAGAGTTTGAGCACCAAGGATTTCTTCGGTGGTAATCAGTACTTCTTGTTCGTTACGGAGATTTATGAGGATGTGCGCTTGGTGGGTACTCCCCCCTATGCTATCGGTAAGTTCGGTGGCGAGACCGACAACTGGATGTGGCCCCGTCATACGGGTGACTTCTCGGTGTTCAGGGTTTATGCTGCACCCGATGGAAAGACTCCCGCGAAATACTCGCCCGAGAATGTGCCCTACAAGGCAGACAAATATCTCACTATCTCGACCGAGGGCTACAAGGAGGGTGACTATGCAATGATTATGGGCTTCCCCGGAACCACAACCCGCTATATGACCTCCTATGAGATCGACAAGATGCTCACCGTGGATAACCCCAACCGCATCTACATTCGTGGCGAGAGGCAGGCTATCTTGAAGGTGAGGATGGCTGCCGACGATGCCATCCGCATCAAATATGCCTCCAAATATGCCTCCTCGTCGAACTATTGGAAGAACTCGATTGGTAAGTCGCGCGGCGTGGAGAAACTCGGTGTGAAGGCACAGAAGGCTGCCGAGGAGGAGGCCTTCACCGCTTGGGTGTGGGAGAATATGGACAAGGAGCGTATCGAGAAGTATGGCGATGCTCTTCCCCTGATTGAGAAATATGTGACCGAGGCTACCCCCTATGAGAGCGACGCACAGATTTTGAGCGAAACAATCTTCCGTGCGGCAGAGATCCTGAATGCCTCGACAACCTTCTATAATGCCTACAATCGCAACAAGGATATGGAGGCGGCTGTGGAGCGCACCAAAGCTTTTTATAAGGACTACGACGAGGCTACCGACCGCCTTGTTACCTGCCGTATGATTGAGGTTCTCAGGGAGATGATCCCCGCCGAGCGTCGCCCCCAGAGCCTTGCAGTTATCGATGAGGCGTGGGGTGGCGATGTTAAGGCCTTCACTGAGGATCTCTTCGAAAAATCCGCATTTGCCAACGAGCAGAAATTCCTCGCAGCGACCGCCGAGGGTGTGGAGGCTTTGGAGAACGATCCCGCACTTGCTATTATGAAGGATGCTTCGAACCTCTACAAGGAGCTCCTCGATAAGATCAAACCCCTCAAAGACGACTACAAGAAGGGCCATAGGCTCTACATCGCAGGTCTTATGGAGATGCAGCCTGAGAGGGCATTCTACCCCGATGCAAACTTCACCCTCCGCCTGACCTACGGCACCATCCTCCCCTACTCCCCCGCCGATGGTGTGGAGTATAAGTACTACACCACCATTGCAGGTGTTGTGGCAAAGGAGGATCCCAAGAATCCCGTGGATTTCACCGTGGACGAGGGTTTGAAGAGGCTCTATGCCGAGAAGAATTGGGGTGGCTATGAGGATGCCGATGGCACTCTCCACACCTGCTTCCTCTCGACCAACGATATTACGGGTGGTAACTCGGGTAGCCCCATTATGAACTCCAAGGGCGAGCTTATTGGTCTTGCTTTCGATGGTAACTGGGAGGCTATGAGTGGCGATATCGCCTTTGAGCCCAATGTGCAGAGGACCATCAACGTCGATGTCCGCTATGTCCTCTGGTGTATCGACACCTTGGGCGGTGCTTCGTGGCTCCTCGACGAGATGACTATCAAATAGAGAAGAAGAAGGCTTTCCTTTATTGTGCGACCGCAAAACTGCGGTCGCATTTTTTTTGACCACACAAAACCACACATAAACCACTTTTTGTATTCGGAGGTGAAAAATCTCGATATTCAACTCTCAACTTTCAATTCTATTTCGTACCTTTGCACGAATATACACTTTTAATAGGTTTGTTATGGAGGTAAAAACTACCGAGGCGCCCAAGGAGCGCTCGCTTAACTTCGTAGAGGAGATCATCGAAAACTATATAGCCGAGACGGGTAATGCGATCCAGACCCGTTTCCCGCCCGAACCCAATGGCTACTTGCACATCGGCCACGCAAAGAGCATCTGCCTGAACTTCGGCTTGGCAGAGCGCTACAACGGTAAGTGCAACTTGCGCTTCGACGACACCAACCCCGTCAAGGAGGATACCGAGTATGTGGACTCCATCAAGGAGGATATCAAGTGGCTCGGCTTCAACTGGGCTGTGGAGCGCTATGCGTCGGACTACTTCGACCAGCTCTATGATTGGGCTGTGGAGCTCATCAAGAAGGGCAAGGCCTATGTGGACGACCAGACACAGGAGGAGATCCGCATCGGTCGTGGTACCGTGCAGCAGGCGGGTACGGAGAGCCCCTATCGCAATCGCTCCGTTGAGGAGAACTTGAAACTCTTTGAGGAGATGAAAGAGGGTAAGTATGCCGATGGCGAGAAGGTGCTCCGCGCGAAGATTGATATGGCTCACCCCAATATGCTCTTCCGCGATCCTATTCTCTATCGCATCCTCCACACCGAGCACCACCGCACAGGCAACAAGTGGTGCATCTATCCTATGTATGACTACGCGCACGGCCAGAGTGACTCGATCGAGAGGATTACCCACTCGATTTGTACTTTGGAGTTCGATGTTCATAGGCCCCTCTATGATTGGTTTATCGAGGAGCTCGGTATCTTCCCCAGCCACCAGTATGAGTTTGCGAGGTTGAACCTTACCTACACCGTTATGAGTAAACGCAAACTCTTGCAACTTGTTAAAGACCAAGTGGTTACAGGTTGGGATGACCCCCGTATGCCCACAATTTGCGCACTCCGTCGCAAGGGTTACACCCCTGCTTCGATCCGTGCATTTGCCGAGAAGGTGGGTGTTGCAAAGAGGGACAATGTGATTGACCTCTCGCTTTTGGAGTACTGCGTGAGGGAGGATCTGAACAAGGTTGCCGAGCGTAGGATGGCTGTTATCGACCCCTTGAAGGTTGTCATCACCAACTACCCCGAGGGTAAGAGCGAGTCGTTCAGCTGCGTGAACAACCCCGAGGATGAGAGTGCAGGTCGTCGTGAGGTGCCCTTCGGCAGGGAGATCTATATCGAGCGCACCGACTTTATGGAGGAGCCTCCCAAGGGCTACTTCCGCCTTCGTCCCGATGGCGAGGTGCGACTCCGCTATGGCTACCTCATCAAGTGCAACGAGGTGGTGAAGGACGAGGAGGGCAACGTTGTTGAGCTCCACTGCACCTACGACCCCGAGTCGGCAGGTGGCGGCTCGTCGGATGGTCGCAAGGTGAAGGGTGTTATCCACTGGGTGTCGGCAGCAGATGCTGTTGAGGCAGAGGTAAGGCTCTACGACAACCTCTTCGCAAAGGAGAATCCCGACGATATTGAGGAGGGCAAGACCTTTACCGACTATCTCAATCCCGCTTCGCTTGTTGTTAAGACCGCCTACTGCGAGCGCTCGCTTGGCGAGGCAAAGGCTGGCGACAGGTTCCAGTTTGAGCGAGTTGGTTACTTCTGTGTGGACAGGGATTCGACCGTCGAGAAACTTGTTTTCAACCGCACCGTTGGTCTTAAAGACACTTGGGCAAAGTTGCAGAAAAAATAGAGAGCAACATCGTGTTGTAATAAATAAGGAGTGTTCCACGTGGAACACTCCTTATGTTTTGCCTATTCTTGTTTGTTCCACGTGGAACAAATGGTGCACAACCCTACTCTATCTGCCAAAGAAAATCAACAAGACATTGATGTCGGCGGGGGATACTCCGGGGATGCGAGATGCTTGGCCGATTGTTGTGGGGCGGATGCGAGAGAGTTTCTGGCGAGCCTCGATGGTGATAGAAGTGATCTTCATAAAGTCGAAATCGGCAGGAATGTGTATCGCTTCGAGTCTTTGGAGTTTGTCTGCGGCGGCTTTTTCGCGCTCGATGTAGCCACTATATTTCACCTCAATCTCGACCTGCTCAATGACTTCTCGGCTGGGTTTGTGGGTTGTTGCGAATTTTTTTAGCGCAGGAATCAACTCGATTAGTTCAAAAAGTGATACATTGTTGCGAATTACAACGTCGGCGACCTTCTTTTTTTGCGAAAGTTGTGCAGAATTGATGCTTTCGAGATAGTCTGAAATTTCGTCTGGTGCGACCCCTTGCTTGTAGACGATATTTTTAAGCGATTCTGCGAGCGATTTTTTTTGCTCAAAATCTGCCCACCTTTCGTCATCCACAAGGCCAATTTTTCGGCCGATGGGAGTGAGCCTTCTGTCGGCATTATCCTGTCGGAGAAGGATGCGATACTCGGCACGGCTTGTGAACATACGGTAGGGCTCATCGACACCCTTGGTTACGAGGTCGTCGATCAGCACACCGATGTAGGCCTCGTCGCGCGAGAGTATGAGTGGCTCCTCCCCTCTCTGTTTCAGGACAGCGTTGATGCCTGCCATCAGACCCTGCGCCGCCGCCTCCTCATAACCGGTCGTACCATTGACCTGACCTGCGAAGTAGAGGCCGCCGATGAGTTTGGTTTCGAGGGTGTGGGTGAGCTGCGTGGGTGGGAAATAGTCATACTCGATGGCGTAGCCGGGGCGGTAGATCTCAACATTCTCAAAGCCCTCTATCTTCTCCAATGCGGCACACTGCACCTGCCAAGGGAGGCTCGACGAGAATCCATTGAGGTAGTATTCGTTGGTGTCTGCACCCTCGGGTTCGAGGAAGAGCTGGTGGAACTCCTTGTCGGCAAAGGTCCTCAATTTGTCCTCAATGCTGGGGCAATAACGCGGGCCGATACCCTTAATCAGACCCTGAAATAGGGGAGAATCATTGAAACCGCCTCGCAGCGTGTCGTGCACCTCGGGCGAGGTGTAGACGAGGTAGCAGGGCTTCTGCTCCCTGACGGGCTCTATGCTACGGAGGAATGAGAACTTCTGGGGCTCGGAGTCGCCATCCTGTCGCTCAAATTTTTCGAGCGCCAGTGAACGGACATCGATTCTCACGGGCGTACCGGTCTTCATCCTACCCGCCTCAAAGCCGAGCTCAACGAGCTGCTCGGTGATGCCGTGGGAGGCGCTATCCCCTGCCCTACCACCCTCGGCACTGTTGCGCCCGATGTGCATCAGGCCGCCGAGGAAGGTGCCCGCCGTCAGAATGACCGCACGCGCACGGAAGGTTACACCCATCTGGGTTACAACACCAGCAACCACTCTCCTACCCTCTCGCTCCTCGATAATGAGCTGATTTACAGCGTCTTGCCAAAGGCGAAGGTTGGGGGTGTTCTCCAATGTTGTGCGCCAGAGTGCCGAAAAGCGCGCCTTGTCACACTGCGCCCTCGGGCTCCACATTGCCGCACCCTTCGAGCGGTTGAGCATACGGAACTGTATGGTGCTGCGGTCGGTGATGATACCCATTTGGCCGCCGAGAGCATCTATCTCTCTGACAATCTGACCTTTGGCTACGCCGCCCACCGCAGGGTTGCACGACATATTTGCATATTTGGTCATATCCATCGTCACAAGGAGGGTGTTGGCACCGAGTCGTGCGGCCGCCACCGCCGCCTCACAACCCGCGTGGCCACCTCCCACAACGATTATATCATATTCGAATCTCATCGTTTAGAAAACTTTTCGGACCTCATTGATGTGTTGCAGTTAATCTCTACCTATTGAGGGAATCTTGCAAGGTAAAAATCCTCCTTCTGGCGCATTTGTGCCGCCTCTTCGTCGCTCTTGTCCTTGTAGCCACAAAGATGCAGGATACCGTGGATTATCACCCTGTGGAGCTCCTCCGTGGGGTTTGTGCCGAGTTGCTGGGCGTTGTCGGCCACCGTTTCGTGGTCGATGAAGATGTCGCCACTGACCACTCCCCTGCCCTCCAAATCGCAATAGTCGAAGGTGATGATGTCGGTGTAGTAGTCGTGCCCAACATATTGACGATTCATCTCTATGTGGCTCTCCGAGGAGCAGAAGATGTAGGTTATCTCCCCCACTTTGTAGCCCTCGTTGTGTATGGTTTCCCTCACCCAACGATTGATCTTCACCCTGCCCGCAGGGAGGAAGTCACACTCTTGATTGTAGAAATGTACTGCCATATCTATGTTTATAATATCTCTTTGTAGTTCAGTTTGTTAAGCTATTTTGTGAGCCACAATTCAGGATCTTGGTTGATGGTGTGATACCACACCTCGAAGTGCAGCTGGTAGTCATCGGGATTGTCACCTGCCGAGAGTGTGCCGAGTCGTGTTTTGGTGCCCACCTTGTCGCCCGCCTTGACGCTGACGGTTGCAAGGTTGGAGTAGATGGTGAAGTAGTCGCCGTGGCGGAGCATCACACAATTGTTGAGTCCGCTGATGAACATCACCCTTGCAACCTCCCCTTCGAAGACGGCAAAGACCTCCGAACCCTTTGGCGCAGCGATATTTACACCCTTGTTGACCACCGTGATATGCTTTTGTGTGGGGTGTTTGTGTTTGCCGAAACGCTCGATTATGACACCGCCATTGACGGGCATCAACATCTTGCCCTTGTTCTGGTCGAAACGACCGTTGAGCTCCGTTATGGCCCTGCGCTCCGCATCGGTCATCTTACGCTTGGTCTTTCGAGTCTCCTCGTCGATGATTTTTTGGAGGGTCTGCTGTGCCTTTTTCTTCTCCTCGCGCTTTTTCTTCAACTCCTTGGAGAGTTTTTTCTCATTGGCAGCGAGCTTCTTACCCGCCTCGGAGAGCTGTTTTTTCTCCTTGTCGAGAGCTTTGAGGCTCTTCTGGTGGTCACCTCGTGTCTTGTCCAACTCTTGCTGCTGGGCCGTCAGGGAGGCAACCTCCTCGGCGATGGCCACACTCTTGGTCGTGATATCCTCGGCACGCCCCGCCAACGCGCGATTGTAGCGTGCCAGAAGCCCCAAACGGTGCGAGGCTGTGGAGATGTCCTCCGAGGAGAATATGAAGTGCAGAGGGGCCCCTAAAAGGTGGTTTTTGTAGGCCACGCGCACCATCTTGGCATACTCCTCTTTGAGCCTGCCGAGATCGCCCTGCATTGCCTCTATTTCGCTCTCTTTGTCGGCTATGCTTTGGGTGATGATGGTTATCTGCTTGCCGAGCGAGGTGACAACCTTCTGACGGTTGTTTATCTTCACTTGAAGGAGTTTCACCTCCGATTGGTTGTTCTTTTTGTTGGCCGTAACCTCTTTGAGGAGTTTTTCGTTCTTGGCAATCTCCTGCTCTGCACGACGTATCTGCTTATTCAGCTCCTCAATAGTCTGACCCATAGAGGGGAGGGCTACAAGGAGCAGGGAGAGTAGTATGTATAGTGCTCTTCTCATTGGTTACTCTGTTTTGTTTCTGTGGAGTTCGGCGATGCGCTTGGTGATGATCTCTGCATCCTCACCGGCTTCGAGCGCACGTTTGTAGTAGTGCTCGGCCATAAAACGCTCACCCTCGGCAGCCAAGATGTCGCCATAGTGGAGTAGGAGAGTGCTGTCGCCCGAAGTGTCGAGCGATATGGCTTGTCGCATAAGTTTTTTAGCCTCGGCAACCCTCCCCATCAGGTGGAGAATCCACGCCTTGGTGTCGATATATGTGGGGTTGTTGGGGGTGATCTCACACGCCCTTGTGCTCATCTCCAATGCGCGGTCAAGTTCGCCACCGTGGATGGTGATGAAATATGCCCAATTGTTGAGTGCCGTGCTGTTTGTCGGATCGTTTTGGAGAGCCTTTTTGTAGTAGCGGAACTTCTTGTCGGGGTTCTGCTGGAAATCGCCCAATGCTGCGTAGAGCGAGCTCCTCTTTTGGGGGTCGGCGATGCTCTTTATGGCCTGTTTTATGATTCCTTCGACCTGACTCTGTGGTGCCCCGATATTGTGGAGCCAATAGGCCTTACGGAGGCTGTAATCCTCATTCTCGGGGAAGGCCGCCATAGCTTTGTCGAGAGTGTGGAGAGCCTCGTCGTGTTTGCCGAGCGACCATTCGAGCTCATAGGTCCAAGTGTAGGGCTCCTCGTTGGTCGGGAACTTCGCTATCATATCCTCAAAGATGCCCAGAGCCTCCTCCTTTTCACCCATACGGACCTTGTGGCGACCGTAGATTAGCGCCACCTCATAGATGTCGGGGTGTTTGATGTGGAGTATCTCGACAAGGGAGTTGACCGCAAAGAAGTGTTTGCTGATGTAGTCCAAACCGCGCGACTCGACCTCTTCATCATAGAGCCTCGCTTTGCTCTTTCCGTCGAGCTTATTGTTGAGCATCAATCCTTTGATAACACCGAGCTTCTCATTCTCGGCCCCCTCTTGTTCGTGTATCTCCATCAGAAGGAATTGCGCCGAGAGGTTGGTGGGGTCGAGCGAGAGCGCTTTGTGTAGGAACTCCTTTGCCTCCTTGGGTCGCCCGATTTTGTGGTAGAGGTTGCAGAGATCCACAATGGTTTCGATGTCGCGAGGGTTGTTTGCCACAGCAGCAAGGGCCTCCTCTATGGCTCTGTCATAGAGTTGCTCCCTCACCAAAAGCTCCCTTTTGAAGCGTGCGAGGTTGGGGTCATATCCAATCCTACTCTCCGCCTCTTCGAGTATCGAAATAGCCGTATGTGGCATCTTGCTCCAAGCATAGAGCGACGCCACGATGCGATAGTTTTCCCCATTGCGAGGCTCCAATCGGATAAGTTGTTCGAAGAGTTTTCGTGGTTTCTGCTCCTCGCCGAGATTGAGCAGCGTATAGCCCACCATCCTGATATACTCGGTGTTGGTGGTATCTGCTTTGTGGGCTATTTCGAAGTGGTGGAGTGCCCTTTTGTTGTCTTTGCGGAAAAAGATCTCACCCATCTGATAGTGGGTGGGGGCGTGCAGTGAGTCTATTTCGAGAACTCGCTCGAAGTGGGGGAGGGCCTTTGTGAGCTCCTCCTCCAAGGTGAGGACCTTCATTCCCTCGGTGTAGTGGTATGCCACACGAAGGGAGTCGGTCGCAACAAACCTCTCGGGTATCTCCACACCCCTTCCCTCGCTACCTCTCTGTGGCAGTCGCACACAGGAGCAAAGGCAGAGAGTGAGGAGAATACATAGCGAGGTCTGTTTTGTCATTGTTTCACTTGCGTGATGGTTTTTGTGGGATTAGAGCACCGACTCAAATTGGCCGAGGAAACGAAGGTCGTTCTCGAAGTAGAGCCTGAGGTCCTTCACGCCAAATTTCAACATAGCGATACGCTCCACACCCATACCGAATGCAAAGCCGCTATACTTGGTGCTGTCGATGCCGTTTGCCTCCAAGACATTGGGGTCCACCATACCGCAACCCAAGATTTCAAGCCAGCCGGTACCCTTGCAGACGTTGCAACCCTTACCGCCGCAGAGGTTGCACGACACATCCACCTCTGCCGAAGGCTCGGTGAAGGGGAAGTAGGAGGGGCGCATACGGATCTGGGTCTGCTCGCCGAAGAACTCCTTGGCGAAGTAGAGCAGCGACTGTTTCATATCGGCAAACGAAACCTTCTCGTCGATGTAGAGGCCCTCGATCTGGTGGAAGATGCAGTGTGCGCGTGCCGAGATGGCCTCGTTGCGGAACACCCTACCGGGGCAGATAACACGGATGGGGGGCTTCTGGTTCTCCATCACACGGGTCTGGATGGAGCTTGTGTGAGTACGCAGCAGCACGTCGGGATTCTTCTCAATGAAGAAGGTGTCCTGCATATCCCTTGCGGGGTGCTCGGGGGCGAAGTTGAGTGCCGAGAATACGTGCCAATCGTCCTCAATCTCGGGGCCGTCCGCCACGGTGTAGCCAAGGCGCGAGAAGATGTCGCAAATCTCATTGCGCACAAGCGAGATGGGGTGGCGCGAGCCGAGGTTTTCGTTGAGTGCGGGACGGGAGAGGTCGCCACTCGAAGTAGCAGCAACGGGAGCTGCGTCGAGAGCCTCTTTGAGGGCTGCGATGCGCTCGTTTGCTTTGGTTTTGATTGCGTTGATCTGCTGACCGAGGACACGTTTCTCCTCTGCGGGTACGGTCTTGAACTCCTCCAAGATGTCGTTGAGCTCGCCTTTGCGGCCGAGGATCTTCACACGGAAATCCTCAATCTCCGCAGCCGACGAGGCGTTGAAATTCTCAATCCTGCCGAGCAGATCGTTGATTTTGTCAAGTAATGCCATAGTGGTATTTTCTATAAAGTATTAAATTATTTCGCCTATCTAACCGACAAAATTAGCAACTTTTACCAATAGGTAAAAGAAAAATGGCGATTTTCGGGAAGAAAACCGCCACTTTTCACATTTCGCCACCCTTTGGGGCTACTTTTGGAGTGCTTTCATAAGGCAGGCAACGCCACCAACCACCACCAGCAGGGGCAAAACAAACCTCTCGAAGGAGATGTAGATGTCACACACATCAAAGAGAAGGAGGGTTGCTCCAATGGCTGTGATGGCACCGCCAAGCATCCAATTGCGGGCACAGAGCAGCCAGCCGCCCACTGCCACAATCAACATCTGCCACGAGAAGATGGCATCCAAAACCAGAGGGCTCACAAGGTTGTAGTTGTCCAAAAGCCAAACAAGGCCACAAACAATCATCAGGATACCCACAAAGAGGTAGGCCGAATTGGTGAGGGTGTATTGGGGAGTCGCCTCACTCTTTTTGTCGTCGTTCAATACTTCCATAACAAAGTGGTTTTTATGGGTTTATTTTGTAATTTATGCAGTTGCCGGTCTGTTTGTCCACCTGCACTTTTACGGTTGTCACACCCGAGGGGGTTGTGATGGTTGTTGTTCGGGTTATAGTGTTGTCTTTGAGCGCCATATTCACGTCGATGACAACCTCCTGCCTATCTATGAGCAACCCCAAGATGTAGTCGTCATAGCGATAGAGTTCGTCGAACTCCTCACACAACCTGTCGAGCTTTGCCTCGTCGCCCAAGTCATAGAGGTAGAATGTCAGTTGGGTGTCGCCACCGTCGATAAGCGTGGGGCAGAAGATGGCACTCTCCAACCTCTCTTCGAGGTTCTCTTCCCACTCATCGAAATCCCTCTCCCATTGCTCTATTTTGGCCTCCGATTCTTGGGCCCAGATCACCCAATTGTCGGCATTGCGGACTGTGGCAAAGATGAGCCACAGGAAGAAGATGAACCACACAACACCCGCCACAGCGAGTTTGCGGAGGTCGATTTTGCGCCCAGCGATAAGCCTGAAACCAATGTCGGCAACGATGCCCATAAAGAGCACCACGACGGCGCACACAAGGCCCGCAAAGACTACGGGCGAGATGCCCTCCAAGGGGAGTGCCACATACTCTGCCCAGATGTCGCCAACGGCGATAAGTGCCACACAACCAACAACAAGGGCGATTGCTGTGAGAATCCATCCCGTCAACATAATGCCGAGGATGATCTTACCACCAAGGATTATTAGTCGTCCCAAAGAGCCGGTTTGGGGCTGTGGGGTAGTGCCGCCCTCGGGCTTGTCATTACCCTTTTTCTCTTCATTCAAAATTTCCATAGTTCTTTTTTGTTAGGGGTTTTCTTCTTCTTTCCAAAACTTCCTGCCAAAGAGATCCGTAATACTCTTTGCTCACTACTTGCTGCTCTTTATTCTTGCAATCTGTCCCACCAGAGCATCCCACGACTCGTCGAGTTCTCGGAGAGCATCTCTGCCCTCGGGGGTGAGGGAGTAGTATTTGCGCGGGGGCCCCTGGGGTGACTCCTCCCAACGATAGGTGAGCAGTCCCTGGTTCTTCTGGCGCGTGAGGATGGGGTAGAGCGTACCCTCCACAACGATCATCTCCGCCTCTTTGAGCTCGGCGATGATCTGTGGTGCGTAGGATGCCCCGCGCGAGAGAATCGAGAGTATGCAGTACTCCAAAATTCCCTTACGCATCTGCGCCTTGGTATTATCTACGTTGATTACCATACAACCTCTACTTTCTCTCGGGAATCAGCAGCCACGCAATCAGATAGGCGAGCAGTGCAGGGACGCAAGGGGTTAGGAGCATAAAGACAGCGATGACTCTTACGAGTGTGGGGTCGATGTTGAGATATTCTGCCATGCCGGCGCACACGCCACCAAGCATACGATCCTTGGTGCTGCGGTAGAGTTTCTGGGGTTCGTTCATTATCTCCATAGTTTCTATATATATTTAGTTGTTATGTGTTGTTGGGGTTTAACGTTCGTTTTTGTTGAGGATGATGAGTGCGGCAATCACTCCGGGGACCCAGCCTGCGGCGGTGAGCAGCAGGACGATCAGGAATGAGCCACAACCACGGCTAATCACTGCCAAAGGGGGGAAGATGATAGCCAAAAGCACTTGCCAAAATGTCATAGTTTTCTCGCTCTTTTTTTGTTGTTAAACAGTTTTTTCGCTTGGGATGAACACCCAGAGGATGAGGTATATCCAGAGGCTCAAACCACCGAATATCACAAACAGAAGGGTTACAATCCTCAATAGTGTAGGATCGGTGTTTGTGAACTTTGCGATACCGCCACAGACACCACCGACAACCCTATCCTTCGAGGCGCGCATAAGCCTCTTTATCTCCTCCTTGGTGTCGATGTTACCTCCCTGTGGGTGGCGCAGCTCGCCAAAATCCTCGGGGCGGCCAATCTGCTCCTGCACCTTGCGCACGAGGTACATATCCACCACCACCTCGGGATCTCCGAGCCAGCTGCTCAACAGGTCGGCAATCCTCATCTCCAAGTCGCCCAAAGTCTCCTCGGCAGTCGCATCATCCAACCTTTCGCGGATGTCGCCAAGGTAGTTTTCGAGGGCGTGGAAGGCACTCTCCTCAATCGAAAATGCCGTCGATCCAATCTTTACTTTTAAATTCCTATCCACTTTTTTCTGTAAGTTTGATTGTTTGTACCACAAAGATATAAAAATATTTTGGTACTATGCAATACAAAGTAGTAATTTTTTTTGACAACTCCTCTTTGTTGTCTGTCATCTGCCGCTGCGGACACGTAGTGTCCGAGGGGTGGAGGCAAAGAGTAAATAGCAGTGAGTAAAGAGTGATTTTTTTTGTGGGGTGGGGTAGAGGGGCGGAGTAGAAAAAGAGAGAACGCAACCGTTAGAGGGTTGCGTTCTCTTTTCCGAAGAGGTCGACTTCGCCGCGTTCGACCTTACCATACATATCCGCGAGGGTGGCGATGACGGGTGAGACGAGGGTTGTGACATCCTCGATAGCGCCCGACTTGGAGGTGTCGCCCTTTATGCGATAGAGCATTGTGGCGTAGAGCGCACGGAAACACAACTCTATATCACCCACGCCATCGCGCGCGAGCACAATGCGCAGGCGCGAAAGCTCCTCTTTGAGGGGCTGCCAAAGGGTGCGGTAGTGTGCACCGATGGGCAGGTCGAGGAGTTGCAGGTGGAGGTTCTCCATATCGGAGATGAGGTGGAGAGTGTGGGCGAGGTGTCCCTGCTCGGCTTTGCCCTCCTCGCGCAGGAGTCCTCCGAGGCTCATATACCACATAAAGATCTGCTGCTTCTCCTGCTCCTCGCAATCGTTGGGCTGCACGAGGGAGTTGTAGATGGCCTCGGGGCTGAACTGCAACGCCCTCAACAGGTCCTCCAATTGCCAGAGGTAGAGGATATATTCGGCGATGTTCTCCTTGCGCTTCTGTTGTGCGATGTACATATAGGGTGTGGTATTAGAATACGAGTTTGAAAATGATGGTGGAGAGGTAGATGGCGGCCGCGAGTTTCAGACCGGTGCCGCAGATGAATGCGGCAAAGGAGCCAAATGCCACCTTGAAGGCACGAGCGCTGTCGCTACCATTGTGTGTCAGCTCGCCAATGAGCGCACCGAAGAAGGGACCCAAAATCAGACCGAGGGGGCCCATAAAGAAGCCCACGACGATACCGATGAGCGAGCCGCGGGTTGCCGCTTTGGAGCCGCCAAACTTATTGGTCATCACGGCGGGCAAGAAGTTGTCGAGGAGTGTCACGCCAATGGCCACCACAGCCCAGATGACAAGCTGCGAGGTGGTGAGTGTTGCCCCCGCCCAATGGCAGAGGAGCAAGCCGAGGTAACAGATGGGTACGCCGGGGAGGATGGGTACGACGCATCCTGCAACGCCAATGACGGTGCAGACGATGGCAAGGATTTCGAGTGCTTCCATAGTGATATGTTTTTCTTGTTTTCTCTCTGTTTTTCTTCTTGCAAAGATAGCCAAACGATGTGAGATTGCAACGCCTTTTGGTGGTTGGGGAGTAAAAAAATAGCACAAAAGGGTTGGACTTCCCACATTTTTTATACCTTTGTGATGTTGTTCGGCAGCGTTGGACATCGGAGCAAATTGCCGCTAAAAAAGTGCTTTGTGTTTGATTATTAGTGGTTTGGTGCTCTTTGGTGGTGCTGTCGGACAGCGTAGCAATATCTGTAAAAACTCAACTATGCAGAAGAAAAATGAAAAGAGGGAGGGTGTTTTCGACCTTGTGAAGCTGATGAGCAAGGCCGAAAAGCGCAACTTCAAACTCTACTCCACAAGGCTCGGGTGTAACGAGGGGGCAAAATTCCTGCTCCTGTTCGACTGTTTCGACTCTATGGAGCAATACGACGAAGCGAAGGTGCTCGCCCTCTGCCCAACAATCTCAAAACAACAGCTCCCCAACCTGAAAGCACACCTCTACAAGCAGATTCTCATCTCGCTCCGTATGCTCGGTGTGCAGCACTCACCCACACTTGAAATACGTGAGCAGATCGACTTTGTGAAGATTCTCTTCGACAAAGGACTCTACGTGGAGGCACAAAAGATGCTCGACAAGGTGGAGAAGAGGGCGGCAGAGTATGAGCTCCTCCCCACAATCCTCGACATCGTGGAGCTCAAACGACAACTCAAAGTGCTCAGCTATTCGAGCGAGATGACAACGGCTGCCGATGTGACGGCGAAGACTGCCGACACCATCTCCGAGAAGCTCTCCAACATTGCGGGCCTCTCGCGCCTTGCCGTTCAGTGCTATGCTCTCCACCAGAACCTCGGCTTTGCCCGTTCACAAAAAGACCTCGACAGGCTCAATAGCTACTTCAAACCCCGCATTGAGTCCTATGAGCAGATGGAGATGGGCTTCACCGAGCGCTTCTACTTCTATCAGGCAAAGGCGTGGTACTACTACATCGGTCACAAAACGGCACTCTCATATCGCTATGCCCTCAAATGGGTGGCTCACTTCGAGTCCAATCCCGAGATGAAGGAGATTATGTATGACGGCTATATGCGCGGCTACTCCCACGTCTTGGACGGTATGTTCCTGATGCACAAGTATTCGGCATTTGTGCGTACCCTCGAAGAGTTCGAGAAGGAGAGCCAGACAATCGGTAGGCTCAACGACAACGCCGAGATGATTTCGCAGGGCATCCTCTTCACCGGACAGCTCAACAGGTGTCTGATGTCGGGTACCTACAAGGATGGACTTTGGATTGCGAAAAACATCGACTCCTACCTGAAAAAATATGGCGACCGCCTAACGCTCCACGAGAAGATTCCGCTCTACTACAAGGTGGCAACCCTCTACTTTGGCGACGGCAACTACACCAAGTGTATCGAAACTCTCTCGAAGATTATCTCCGTCAAGGACCACAACATCCGTCGTGACTTGCAGTGCTACGCCCGAATGTTGAACCTTATGGCGCTCTACGATGCGGGACTCGACTTCAACATCGACTACCAGATTCGTTCCGTCTATGCCTTCATTGTGAAGATGAAGGATATGACCGAGATGAAGGACGAACTCTTGTCGTTCTTCAAGAGCTTCGGCAACATCAACGCCATCGACCTCAAAAAAGAGCTCAAAGTGCTCCACGAGAGGCTCAAACCCTACGAAAACCACCCCTACGAGCGTCGCACTTTCTACTATATCGACCTGCTATCGTGGTTGGAGAGCAAGATCACCGACCGCAGTATGGGTGAGATTGTGAGGGCAAAGTTCGAAGCCTCGCAGCAGAATGAAACAATAAAACCAGAGAATAATAAGAAATGGCTACATCGACTATTCGGAATATAGAGACCGATGTGGATTTTGAGAACAAAATCCGCCCACAGGAGCTCGACAGCTTCCACGGACAGCAGAAAATCGTGGACAACCTCCGCATCTTCATCAAGGCGGCCTTGATGAGGGGTGAGTCGCTCGACCACGTCCTCTTCCACGGCCCCCCGGGATTGGGTAAAACAACCCTTGCCAACATCGTGGCCAACGAGATGGGCTCGTCGTTGAAGATTACAAGTGGCCCCGTGTTGGACAAGCCTGGTGACTTGGCGGGTCTTCTGACCAACCTCTCGGAGGGCGATGTGCTCTTCATTGACGAGATTCACCGTTTGAGTCCCATTGTGGAGGAGTATCTCTACTCGGCAATGGAGGACTACAAAATCGACATTGTGCTCGACAAGGGCCCCTCGGCTCGCTCCATACAGATTGAGCTCGCACCCTTCACACTGATTGGCGCAACCACTCGTAGCGGTCTGCTGACCTCCCCATTGAGGGCGAGGTTTGGCATCACCTGCCACTTGGAATACTACGACTCCCACGTGCTCAGCGGCATTGTGAAACGCTCGGCTGGTATTCTTGGCGTGGAAATTGACGATCAAGCGGCACACGAGGTGGCACTCCGCAGCCGTGGTACGCCACGTATCGCCAACTCGCTCCTGCGCCGTGTGAGGGACTTTGCAATGGTGGAGGGAAATGGTTTCATCGACCTTCCCATCACCCGTCGTGCCTTGGAGGCTCTCAACATCGACTCGCGAGGCCTCGACGAGATGGACAACAAGATTCTCCGCGCCATTATCGAGAAGTTCGGTGGCGGCCCCGTGGGTGTCAATACCATCGCAACCTCCGTGAGTGAGGAGGCTGGCACCATCGAGGAGGTCTATGAGCCCTTCCTCATCAAGGAGGGCTTCCTCAAACGCACACCCCGAGGAAGGGAGGCAACCGATCTGGCCTACTCCCACTTGGGCTACACCCGTAACCCCGAGAGTGGCTCACTGTTCTAATCGTGATAAATTACACAAAACCAATACATTAACATTATTAAAAAACAAAAAACATTATGAATCAGAAAAAGCAAAACTACACACTGCCTATCTTGGTGATGATTCTCCTGTTTGGTATGATTTCCTTCGTTACCAACCTTGCATCGCCTATGGGTGACGTTTTGAAAAACCAGTTCTCGGTAGCTAACTGGATGGGTACTTTGGGCGTATTTGCCAACTTCATCGCATACGCTTGTATGGGTATTCCCGCAGGTAATATGCTCCAAAAGATTGGCTACAAGAAGACCGCTCTGGCAGCTGTGACCGTAGGTTTCGTGGGTGTGGGCATCCAGACCATCGCTGGCCTCTTGGAGGGTAACCTCGCATTTGGCATCTATCTGCTCGGTGCATTCGTTGCAGGTTTCTCGATGTGTATGCTCAACATCGTTGTGAATCCTATGCTCAACCGCCTCGGTGGTGGTGGCAACAAGGGTAACCAGCTCATCCAGATCGGTGGTTCGTTCAACTCGTTGATGGGTACCGCGGTGATCTTCCTCACCGGTGTGTTTGTCCCCAGCATCGTGGACGCAAAGATCAGTCAGGTATTCCCCTTGATGTTCATCGCTATGGCTATCTTCGCCCTCGCATTTGTGGTTATCTCGCTCACCAAGATCCCCGAGAATGAGTCGTCGCAGAAGGTTGTTGAGGGTGAGAAGTCGAAATATGGCCCTATGTCGTTCCGCCACTTTGTGTTGGGTGCTGTTGCAATCTTCATCTATGTGGGTGTTGAGGTTGGCGTGCCCAACGTGTTGCAGAAATGGTTGCAGAATGGTGGCCTGAATGTGGAGAGCGGTGCCGAGGCCATCGCAGGTACCGTGACCGCAACCTATTGGCTCCTTATGCTCGTAGGTCGTCTTTTGGGTGCTGCTATCGGTAGCAAAGTGTCGGCAAAGGCTATGCTCACCGCCGTATCGGTGTTGGGCTTGGCTCTCGTAGGTGGCGCAATGTTCCTCTCGCCCGAGACCACCGTAAACCTCCCCGTATTCAAAGGCACCGCAGGTTTCGGTATGGCACTCGTCCCCATCAATGCTGCACTCCTTGTGCTCTGTGGTCTTTGCACCTCGGTGATGTGGGGTGGCATCTTCAACCTCGCAGTTGAGGGCCTCGGCAAATATACCGAGAGGGCTTCGGGTATCTTTATGGCACTCGTGTGCGGTGGTGGTATCCTCCCCTTGTTGCAGAACGCAATCGTGGATATGGCCGGCAACTACCTCGTTAGCTACTGGGTGATCTTCGCAGGTCTTGCCTACCTTCTCTTCTATGCACTTGTTGGTAGCAAGAATGTAAATAAAGACATCCCCACCAAATACCCGAGCCGAGCGCCATATCGTACAGCATCTGCTGCGTTATACTCAAAAAAATCTCCCTCATTTGCGTCAGGCAAACTGCGGGAGATTTTTTTTCGCAAGCCTTGCATCTGCTGCACGATATGGCGCTCGGAGTTGTGGGAGATTAAGGCGTTATGGTTCCCTCGTTTCTCGCTTGGGTTGGTGGTTACAAGAGTCTTTTAGTTCCTCTCTCCCTATCCTCTCTTGTTTCCCATTTCCTCAACTCCTTTCGCTTTTTTTGCAAAATACAAAGTATTTTGTACCTTTACGTGCTAAATCTGCGCACAAGAGGTGCGCCGAGAGGGCCTTATTGGAGAGTAACTCGCTATGATAGACAGAGCAACAGTGGATAAAATATACGCCGCAGCCAATGTGGTGGATGTCATCAGTGACTTCCTTACGTTGAAAAAGAAGGGAGTCAACTACACTGCGTGCTGTCCTTTCCACAACGAAAAAACACCATCCTTCATCGTGTCCCCCGCCAAAAATGTCTTCAAGTGCTTTGGTTGCGGCAAGGGTGGCAATGCTGTGAACTTCGTGATGGAGCACGAGAGGCTCACCTATGTCGAGGCGCTCAAATGGCTCGCCAAGAAATATGGTATTCCCGTAGAGGAGCGAGAGGAGAGCCCCGAGGAGAAGAAACGCAACGACGATAGGGAGAGTATGATGATTGTCAATGCGTGGGCCTCGGAGTACTTCACAAAGCAGATGTATGAAACCGACGAGGGGTTGAGTGTGGGTCGTGGTTACTTCGCATCACGAGGATTGACCGACGCAATCATCAAGCGCTTTGGCTTGGGCTACTGTCCCGAGAGCCGAACCTCGCGTAACAAGGATACGATGACACAGGAGGCTCTCCGCGCAGGTTACAAGGAGCAGTTCCTAATCGATACGGGTCTGACCAAGAAGCAGGAGACGGGTGGTTACTACGACCGTTTCTGTGGCAGGGTGATGTTCCCCATCCACACGATTTCGGGACGTGTGGTGGCTTTCAGCGGCAGGGCGTTGCAGAGCGACAACAAGGCA
>JAEIGA010002644.1_pt1 | contig 28498 bp, 9 predicted proteins | sample 9270691 | NCBI WGS metagenome assembly JAEIGA01 (sample SAMN17057246, study PRJNA624740) | gut metagenome | biome: biome; isolation source: fecal sample | host: Bos grunniens | place: China: Xizang | collected 2019
ATGAAACTTTGTTCTGCAGCCCGTGTTCCTGAGAAACTTTCTCAGAATGATATGAATGATATTTTAGATATAAAAACCAAATGAGATAGAAAACGTTATGGAAAATCATTTGTACCGACCTGCTAGGGCGGCGCGAATATCCGACTTATTTGCGGAGTGTGATCCAAAGACAATTACTAAGAATAAAAACAAATTTATAAAAAAGGGTCAGAAAAAGATGGTGGATATATTTCGCGCTTTTACTGACCTTTTTCTTTTGGATATTATTGAAAATAATGTTATATTTGCACTGTATTCTACCTTAGGATCTACGCTAGAAATTAGCTTAAAACAGGTAGACAAAGATTACATAATACAAAGACCAGAAATGTTTGAAAATCTAGATTGGATAACAACTAACTTTAAAGCGTATGTACTTATAATTAACAAAACTGTAAATACAGAAACTGTTGAAATTCCTGTGTATACATCTCTTTGAGATAAAGTTATAGAAAAAACAAACAATTTAGAATATGAAATATCTGGTCAAGTAAAGACATACAAAGATTACATAGATTGTTTAAAAAAACAGTTTCCGGAAGAATCTTCCAAAAGTTTGGGAAAAATTATCAGATACGGACTTACACAACTAAGAAGCATGATTAATTTGCGAATTAATACTTATTTATATGGTCATAAAGAAGTTTTTAAAATAATTTGTAGTGGTAACATATTTAAAAGTTGATATAGATTGTTGGATAAAAGATCTGCATCCCGACACGATGAGCCTGATGGGTGATATTATTTTGGAATAAAAGCAGCTAAATTTAAGGAGCTCGAATATGTCCCAAAAACTATGATTAATTTTGGAAAAGTTATTCTTAGAGATAATCTATTTCCAATAACATCCAGAAATTTTACATATGTGTTTGCAGTGCCTGTATTTGATAATATCGGAAAGTTCTATGTAAAAGAAGATTTTATAACTAAACACGCCATCTTAATTGGACAGCGCTCCGGTGGCACTTATAATTTTATTAACAATGGATGGAAATGTAAAGACCCTAGGTGACGCAGGGAGCGTTCTCGTTCTAAACGGAAGACAAATTGCCATAAAAATTGGTGAGAGCACGAAGATATTAGACATAGATAAGATGGTTAAACTAGGAATTTTAAAATAACATGGCAAAAAAGAAAACAGTCGCAGATCAAAGTAGATCCGGTCACGTAAGTAGTTTTACTGGAGGCTTAAATACCGATTTGCATCCTATGTTACAGCCGAATGACACTTTGACAGACTGTGTTAACGGCACACTCATTACCTATAACGGAAATGAGAACATGTTGCAAAACGATATGGGTAATTATGAGTTAAAACATGCTCAATTACCAGAAGGATATATTCCAATGGGTATGAAAGAGTATCAAGGAATTCTTTACATTGCCTCTTGGAATCCATTTGAAAAACGTGCTCAAATTGGATCATATCCTTCTCCAAAAACAAAATACGGGGAAAATCATATTACAGAATATTCATTGGAGCCTTTTGATATAAAGGAGCTGCAAATAAGTGGTAACACAACATATAATGTTGGGGGAGACAACGTGTTATTAGGAAATGAAACTGATCCAGATTATCAAACAAATTTAGCGAAAGTCCTTTTCGGAATTGCGGATCCTGAGACTACAGTCACAAAGGGGGGCGAGAGCCTTCCGAACTACGTTTTCGAAAAAATAGACGCATCTAAATCTGAGGTGATCTTCACAGATGACTTTTCTGAAGAAACAACTCTTGGAATGGGAGACCGTTATTGGCTAGATGTTGAAGGGCTTTCTGAAGACTCAGTTGAAGATGATTTTCAGGAGTTTAAATACTTTATTATCGATAAAGATAAAAATAGACATGATGTTACTGACAAAGTAATATACCACAATTGTGATGGCGAAAATCCTGAAATAAAAGAAGACACGGATGATTTAAATCCGGTTACTTTTGAACACAATGGTTGGTTAGGTGCAAGGTATGATTTAAAGCCAATAGAAACCCCTGATGTGGATGTGTCTATTGTAGAGAATAATTGAACAGCAGAGAATATTGTAAGTAGCATAACATTTGATGACTCCAAGTTGGAGAAGGGTTATAATAATATAGAAGAGATATTCCCAGAAGGATACAATCCTAGAGAGGTGGGAACATTATTTAACCCAAAAAATAATATTTCATTTAATGTATCCTGAGACGGTAGTACTCCCTTTGAAGGCGTTACTGACCATTATGCTATCACATTTGACTACGGAGATACATACTGCACATTTGCAGATTTTGCAGATGTCAACAACAAAATATATATGTTTAGTAGTACTGTTCAGGAACCTGAGGTTCTATCAGATACAGATATTGTTGTAACACGGGATGAAAATACTATAGTATGCACTTATTCTGACCAGAGTAGTACTCCAAAAATTCTAGAAACAACCGAATTCCCAACAGATGTTAAGATTACAGGAATTGAAACACACATTGACGATTTAACTGTTTCTAGTGATTTAGTTTCAAAGTGCAAATCATGGAAGGTGTCTAAAAGTACAAAATTTGTACTGAATAAACCTGGTGTAATTGAGACAAGTGAGGAGGTAATAAAAGCATATTATTGGAATTGCGAAAACATGACTATTGTTCTTACTGACTGTAGTTCTGTTGATGATATAACAACCTTTATAAAGAATATAAAATATGATTGGTTTGCTACTGGAATTTTAGGAAACACTCACTCAATAACACTAGAAGTAAGTAAAACCATTGATGTATCAAAAACTAACTTTCAGCAAGACACAACTTTGCCGATAATAATTAATATCGCTGCCGATGTTGATAATTGGGATGCCGATAAAAATTTTGTAAAATACACTATATCGTCAGACACTTTTTTTGAAGAACAGGGAATTGTATGATGGAATCGAAAAAACATAGACACAAATCCTTTAAAAATATACGAGCTCTCATATGTAAAATTAGGTAATCCTACAGAGGAAAATTTCACAGAAGGTTTTAAAAGGATTCTTCCTAGCAATTTTAATAAATATAATGTGTTGTATCCAAACAAGATGGTGGACACTTCTGAAATGTTAGTAGAAGTGCTATCTAAAACGTCTTTTGCACCGTTTGGTGTCAAGTACATTAAGCCTGGAGGTTTTGTTGGAGAAGAAGTACATCCTAACACAGTATTTGTAACAAAGCCAAATAGTGTAGGTTCTTCTCAAACATCTGATTGATATGACCCAAAAACAGAATATACGGATGCCTCCTGAATTAAATATGCTGTAGATTCTCGGCAGCATTTCGCAGATGTTAAATTAAGTGGAAGTCGTCCGTTTCTATATTCACAATGACAGTATTATATAACAAACAAACAACTGAACCTTTATTTTAAATTTAAACTTGATGATCCAGAGATTAATGTTGATGATCTTGACTTTAGTGTACTATACAATGAACTAGTGTTCAACAAAAATTCCTCAGATATGTCATGCAAATGATTGTCTTTCAATATATCAAATGTTATTGATAAAGTCACTAATGGTATTGGGAATAATACCATTAAAAACGTCATTTCATTATCAACAACCTATTCCGATAATGGAATTCTGCTTGCAAAAGTTACTCCTTGAAAAAACGAACAGGTAAAGACTCCAACATATCTATACTTAAGTAAAGATTCTCAACAGGTTTCTGTAGAAATTGAACAGGCAGATTCTTATACTATAGATGGTGTGTATGGTAAACTTGTTAAAACAGATGAACCTGGTAATGCAAAAGTACTATTACTTGAACCAAAACGTCTTTTTGGAAAAGACGGGTTTGGGATGTCTGGGTTAGGCGTCGGTTCTACAGCAGAAATAAATCAATACAAATATTGGAAAAGTGATGACAACATCTTAAACATAGATGTAGAGTGGGACGATTATATAAACCATTCAGATGCAAAATGTTGTATAAAAGATATTCAAGGACGTATAATAAAACAACTTAGTCCTGGAGTTGGAAGCACAGATGTATATAGAACTTCATTCTCTTTGCAAAATTCAGAAATAGAAGGTGCATATATATTTGAGTATTCTTCTGGAGAGACTAATTGAAGAAGGCCGATATTCTTGAATACCAAGCTTACTTCTAAAGGAGAACTTTCCTATTCTGATTATAAGGACGCTTGTTATGATGAGTTGGTAGATGTTAGAAGAACTTTGAGTCCAATCATAGAAGACATTCCTGATTTTGGGCAGTTTCAGATAGTACAGGCAAAAGTTGGTGATGTATTTACTCACGATTCAGGAAGTGTTTGCGAAAGAAAGTGTGGGTTTTGGTGAACCATGATGGATGAAGTTCAAAAGAACTTTGCAAATAATGACTTATACTTTGGAACTCGTTTATATAAAAAAATTAGAATTCCTCTTAAAAACTATGGTTTTGTAAAAGGCAAAACAACTTTTGCAGTATCTGTAAATGCGGACGGGTATGATAAAGAAAAATTTATTAGAAATAATTCTATATATGAAAAAGAAGACTCTGAAGTATTTGAGGCTATTATTCCCGTTGTAGAGAATAAACAGCTAGTGACATTTGACTCTAACATAGTGTATCCATATACAAAACAATACCTGATTCAGGATTCATTCCCGTCTTTGGAAAATACACAACTGTTTTCTTCAGAAGATGATCCTACTGGGGAAAAGACAGCTGTTCTTGGAAAAGTGTGTGGATGGGATACTCCAAAAATTTTGTATATAGACAAGCTTGATGGAGAGAATAATGATTGTCGTATGGCCTGAGCGGATCCAAATAAATATAATGATTCGTCTCAGTGTTTTGAAAATGGAGATATTATATCTGGAGAAGGTGATACAAAAAATAAAATTGAAGCCAATCTGAAGTCAATGTTTGTTCCAATTTTAGCTAGAATAAAGAGTAACGACAATGGGTTTGTATTCCCAGTTCCAGAAAATCCAAACTGAAGCTATAAAGAAAAGTATATAGAAGCTAGGGGAAAAAAGAATTCGGACAATAAGCGTGATTTAAAGTATTCTCTTGAATCTGCGGATTCGCCAGGTATTAGATCCATTGTATGTACTAAAAATAACATGGCTGCTGCTATAGCTAATCTGACTGTAGGAATTTCTTTACTCATGGCTGTGATTGGAGAGTATATTGCCGCAATGGCAATGGCTGCAGCTGGGGCAATTGCTTCAGTATTTACACTCGGAACATCTGCGGTATTGGGAGCAATGGGTGCAACAGCACTATGCATTGTTGCTACATCTCAGGCTGCTATAGGAATCTCATTGTTTACAGCTGGACTTGTTGAACTGCGAAAAAAAGAAAAAACCTTTAAACTAATTGCAATTCGAGGGAACAAACGCTTGCTACTTCCTTTGTTAGGACAGCAAGATGATCTAGAAAAGTTTGCTGGACAAATCAGATATGAGACAGATATTACTCCTAAAAAGCGAAATGATGATGTATACGCGTCCTTTGGTGAAATTGAAAAAATGATGTATGCAATTGGCTCTAGAATTTACGCCAGAAAATATTATACTAAAACTTCTGAAGCCGATCAGTATAAAAAACCATCATTTGTTTCTGAAGAGTCTAATATAACTAATTTTACGGTAACACTTTCAGCTCAGAATTGTGAACTTCAGTGTGGGGAGTATTCTATAGATGCTCTCAATAAAATGTTTGTTGAAATTTGGGGTATAGAGAGTAATAACTTTACATCTAAAGTGTCTCCATCAATTGATATATCATATCCGTTTAAAAACACTGTTGAAAATCATTGGATAACCAGCGATGATGCTGCTGATATAAACACTTTAGAAACACAATGTGGTGAAGACTTTTGTGTGTCGTCCAAACCAGAAAATGATAACAAGTGTTATTTATACGATGAGAAAGTGTTTGAAGATGACGATCTGATGAAAAATCTCATAAATTGCATCTGATACGATGCTAATAAAAATGTATTTTTCTATCACGAGTTGCAAGACAATGGGAATGCAAATACAGATATAAATAACGATGAAAATATTGGTGAGTGGGTTGTAACTGATGCTAAATGAGCTTTTGGTCCAAATAGAGGAGGATGTGCAATGAGACTATGCAGAAACTTTTATAGAGGAAAAGATAATAAGGACATAAGCAAGGATCACGATTATGTGGTTAATGGAGAATATCCGGTATTCAGTACATTACCTGCAACACCGATAGCGTATCCTATTATTCCAACAAATCTCAGAAAAGATAATTGGAAAAACGACAACTACTTCAATTCATATAATGATGCTGCTAAATCCAATGAATCTATTGTATGAGCTAAAGATTGGAATACTGTAACTCCACTTATAGAGAAAGATTGTATAGATTATTTAAAATTTGTTTATTATGCCCAGCTTCAAAATACAAACGAGACAAATTAATAAAGAGGGTAAGCTAGCTTGGGAGTATAATCCTTTATACAATCTTGTTAGAAGTACAACAAATGATGATGGAGAAGTATTACCCGCTTCTCTATCATCGTTTGATACAGAAGATATAAAATTTGATATTAATCATCCTGTAGATATTGAATGTCAACCATCGTATGATGGGTCTGTGAATTTAATATTGAATGATGACAAAAGCGTTCCAAGAATCGTCAATAGTGGGTTTACACTTCTTGAGGATAATAGTTACGAAAGAGTTTCTAGAAATCAGACTAAACCTACTAACGTGTATAGAAACGCTAAACTGGAAACAATGCTCCAACGATGTACTAAGGAAGAATCCCCTGCAGTTACAGTAAAACTTGATAGTATATGTAAAGGTGGGGAACTTGAAGGAGGCAACTATGTTTTCTTATTTAAATACATGGACGATGATGAAAACTCCACAAGAATTGTTGCAGAGTCTGGCATTGTTTCAATATTTAAAAATGATGGGAAGACAAATGCTTCTGTTTTAGGAACATTAGAAAATGAAAAAACTGATCTAGCAGTTAAATTACGGTTATCGAATATCGATAAATCTTTTAGCAAAATTCAGGTTTTATATAGAAGAAACTACTCGGATCTTACAGGCGCTCTTAAAAGAGAGTATTGTAAAATCACAGAACCTTTTAGAATTCCGGATACTAGTGGAGATATGACAATAACTATAACTGGAATTGAGCCTAGAATAAATATCACATACGATGACATCATAAAGCAGTTTAATACATATCGAACTGTAAAAACCCAAACTCAGGTTCAGAACATGTTATTTTTTGGAAATGTTACAGAGTACAGAGATGAAGAGTCGGTGTTGCAAAATCTAGCATATCAAATACAAGTATCTCCTATTTTGGGAAACAGTATTTCTTTGGATAACCTTGAGACCTATAAATCTAGTGCTAACATATATGATAATCTAGGATATATGCCGGGAGAGTACTACAGACTCGGCGTAGTATTTGTATACAATGATGAGTCTTTGAGTCAGGCGTACAATCTTAGAGGATGTTGTTTTGACCACTTTGGAGAATCCAATATCGATAGTAGTATTGATGCAAATACAATCAGTTATAACGAAATCTTTATTGGCAGTGGTCCTAAATGTTACAATACTAGAGGAGTATTTCGTATGCCGGAAACTACTTCACAAATAGCTAGTACAACAACACATATACATCCTATAAATTTGTCAGCAACGATTCCGACAGAAGTGTTACAAACACTAAAAAATGATTTAGAAATTCGAGGATACTTCTTTGTTAGACAATCTAGAATACCTCTATTTTTGGGACAAGGCTTGTCTATAGGAATATCGGAGGGGGCACATTGTCCACTTTTAAGAAGTGTTGTCAAAAACAATGACAATACAGAAACAATACGTTATGGGGTATGTACACCTTTAGATAAATCTGAGGGATCTAATGATTATTTCTTAAGCGAACATCGAATAAAATGATTTGATCCTAATGAAGTTGAAACAATTAAATCCCCTTATGCAGCAGATAAAGACGGCAAATGGGAAAAAGAAGTTAAACGCAGTGTAAAAACAAAAGGATTGCTGTGTGCTGATTCATATTTGATTCCACAAATGCAGTCAGTTTTGGATGGTTCAGAATTTGTATTAAAGCCTGTGGCCACATACTCAATTACAGGAATAGAAGCTGTTGGAACTGACGGATATTACACTACCTTAATTTCTCCACTAGAGGGGGACCATCGAACAACTAATTTAACGCGCTCTTTAATACAAGTGCCTGCAGAAACTCCGTCAAGAATATATGACAATCATGTATTTTCTTCTAAATGCGGATCGTCTCAGGATGTGCGAAGTGCAAAAACATTATTGGTCGAGAACACTGAATCAGATATTCCTAAACCGTTTGCTGTAATGAACGACGATATCATTAGAGGCAATTTTGGAGCGTATATTGGAGTATGTGGAGATGAGTTATCTCCAGACACCATTTATAATATATATTCTACAGAATATCCTGGAGAGATATTGTCAAAAATATATAATTATGTGGAAAAGCTTGCATATAACAATTCTGAGTTCTATGCAACTTCGGATAAAACATATTTTTATACTACAGAAACCCCTTTAAACACAATTATTGCTGGAGGCGACTGTTTTTACTGCACTGTATCTACAAAACTTCAGTATAATTTCTTGGACAACAACGCTCCGTTAAATACATCTATTGTCTCAGCAACCGTTACAAAAACATTTGAGGAGGGTGAAAAATACCTCGCTGGAGAAAAGTTTTCTAACATATCTGCTGACGGGTGGCTAGAATTGAATAGTTCCGATTTCAATGCGGTTCATTTTGGTACAATAATCAGTTATCAATGCATGTCTAACTATAACTTGAATATTCGTGCAATAGATGATCAAAGAGTTGATGAGCGAGCATTGTATGGAGACAGTAGATCTTTCTATCCAAGAATCCAAGCTAATGAAGCAAATAGTATATTTAAACTTCCAGAGAGTACTTTGTTACCTATGGGACACTCGTCTACACTTAGATGCTTCCCTTATTATGTGGCAGAGCAAGTTCCGTTTAGCAAAAAACATTTTGACAATCGAATTGCATTTAGCAATGTTCAGGCAAACGATTCATTTTCCAATAGTTACAGAGTATTTACAGGACTATCTTATCAAGACATTGAAAGAACTTACGGCTCAATTGTTAAACTCATACCATTGGGATCGTCATTATTCTGTGTATTCGAACATGGTTGTGGTATCGTTCCAATCAATGAAAAGGCACTTCTTTCTACAGCACAAGGTCAGTCAATCCATTTATATGGTTCACAGATTATTCAGTCTCAAGTAACCATTGTATCACAGGATTATGGAACAACTTGGGAGGATTCTATTGTAGTCACACCAAATGGTATTTACGGTGTAGATACTTGAGCTAAGAAAATCTGAAGATATACTAGTGCAGGATTCTCACTTATTTCTGATCAGATTGTTCAAAGGTACTTAAATGATAATATTACATTGTCTGAATCTGATTTATACCCAATAGTAGCAGTTAAAAATGTGAAAACCCATTATAACAATCACAAGGGTGATGTAATGTTTACATTTTATGATGACGATGTATGTTGAAACTTATGTTTTAATGAACGAGTAGACAAATTTGTAACCCGATACTCTTGAACCCCATTGTTATCAGAAAATATACAAAATAGCTATGTCTCAGTAGATAGAACTGCAGTAGAAACCTATGCTATAATGGCCAAAAATATGGAGACTAAACAAGGTAAGTTCTATTTAAACGATCCTAAACTAAATTATTCTGAATATGGTACACACAAATTAACAGGTGTTACAAGCATTAATTCTGACGGAAGTTGAGAATCAAAAGATATTTGTGATGATGGATTTTATTCTCAATACGATCTAAATATCGACGGATATGCTGATGTGTACAATATGACTACAGCAACTATAAAGAGTGTGACATACGCAACTTGGGACGATAAGAATAACAAAACAGTAATTACCAAAGTTGAAAATACTGATGATAATTGTTTTAAGCATGCTTTTGAGGAGTTATCCGCTACAATAGATAGTGCAGGTGAAAGCAACGGTAAGAAAATAGATCTTCCTTCTAAAGGTGATATGTTCTGCCTTAAATGGGGAAAAGATCTCAAAACCGAGGATAAATTTATCATTCCTGAAGAGGGTGCTGCTGATCTCCCAGGCCATACTGGACAAGAATCCGGAAAAATTCCTGAAGATGCGACAGATGCTTCTGACGAGTTAGAAGAGGATATTAAAATTATTTATGATGGAGGCCAGGTAAACGACCATGGATTTTCTTTAATTACACACTATAATAATTTTAAATATAAAGCCCGCAATTATGTTGCTGTAGAAAAAGGAAAAGGTGTTAGATTGGATGTCAAGCTTAACGACTTCGTTTGTTGGTTGAAAGTAGAACTAGAGGCCACCCCTCACTTGGAAAATGAAATTACAGTTGGCAAGTACAAATACAGTAATTACACTCCTTTACATTCATTTAAACAGTCTATTGTATTGATTCCTAATTACGATCACTTAACAAAAACAGAATACCAAAAGAAGTCTGATTTTAACTATGTTGGCGCAAAAGAGGCATACGACAAAGTAAATCGAATCGGTTTCTTTGTTCATGGTCGTGCAGGTATTTATGATGAAATTGCTTATAGGGATTCAGATCCTGATAACCAAATAAAGCCGACCTTCTGATACAATAAACAAGAACCTTTTGAGTTTGAATTTGTTGTTAATACTGGAGCAGGAATGCAAAAAATCTTTAACAATCTTGCAATTATTTCCAATAACGCAGAGCCAGAATCTTTAGAGTTCTCAATCATTGGCGATGCTTATGATTTTAATAAAGCTGGTATATTTGGGAAAACTCTAGTAGAACCAATTGAAGATGAATTTGGAATCATCGATTCTGAAAAAACACTTCAAGCCAAACTAGCAGTAGAATACAAAACTGCTAAAGAAATTCCAGGAATCAAAGATGTTAAATACTCAACAAGAATTGATAACGGTTCTGTTTCTAGAGACACTGTGCTCCAGCAATATTACTTACATGTAGAACAACCATGTAGAAATATAAAAGAACATGGCAAACTTCGAGGCAATATAGAATATAGAGAAGATAAGTGGCTGTTAAATATAGTTCCAATTAAATTCCAAAATGTTAAACTTACTCATACAGATGGAAAATATGATTCTAAAAAGTCAGAAATAAAGTCTGCAAAACTTAGAGATAAGTGGTGTAAAGTAAGAATTAAATACAAAGGAGATAAATTGGCAGTTATTTCAGCTATACAAACCATGTTTACAGTTAGTTTTACGTAATGAGTAAAGATATAAATGCAATTTATAACAAACGTCTTGAGAAGATAAAGTCTAAGTATGGTGTTTGAAAAGAAACCCATTACGATCATAATGGTAATGTAATAGATAGTGATGATCATGACGACTATGAAACTACCAGTTATGATTTCAACGGATACACTGATAAAGGAAATAGTAAACTCAACAAACTAAATTCTTGAAAAACTAAAAAAGAAGCTGATACGGATGTCTTTGGGTTTATGAAAAATCCAAAAACAGAAAAAGTTTTATCTGGAGTAAGTCAGCTAACCCAAGGTCTTAACGCCTCTGTTCAAAACTATACCGGAACTCAACAAGCCCTTAACTCAGGCATCCATTCTGCTATGCAGGAGATGGGACCATGAGGTATGGCTGTATCAGCTATTACTGGTGCAGCTGATGCTATAGGAGCGATGGCAGGAGCTAAAGTTGATGTTTTAGATTCAGGAACAGCTTCTAGAGCAGGTGTTGGTGCTGGAAATAAAGCAGGAGAGATGTTATCTGCAATTCCAGGTATGGGTTGGGTTACTGGCTTGTTTGCACAAAAAACTACAGATGGAAACAAATCTGCGTATATTGACAGTATGTCTCCAGGATATAGTAAATCTGTTCAGGACATCGATGCTTCAGCTGCAGGTGGAGGCAAAAAGATGTTGTTTGGCGCAGGAAACATGAATTCATTTATTCAAAAACAAAACCAAGCAAATGAGCTTATTACCAATATCGCAATGGAATCTGAAATGGCTAGACAGAATGATGCTGCGACTTTGTATCAGTCTCAAAATTTTAACAAATATTCCGGAACCACTCCTAGATTGTTGATGGCCAAAGAAGGAGTGAAAATTCCAGATTTACACCGTGAAAAAAATCTTTTACAGAGAGTTACTGACTATAAAATGAAAGATTTTGACGCAAAAGTTTTGTTAAAAGATATTGTTAACCTGTTGAACAGTAAATCTCCAACAATGAATTCTAGTATTGGAAAACGAGTGTCTGAAAAAATTACAGCATACAAATCAGAATTGTCAAAAATGTTTAAAGGAGAGAACAATGAAAAAGCTCTCAATGCTCTGGAGGATATTTCAAATATTTATAACATTCAGACTATTGGCACAGCACTTGTTAATACCATAAAGGGTGATGATGAAAAAAAAGATGATGTTTCTAAATACCAACTTGGAGGAAAGATCATTGATCCTTCTAAAAATATTATTCCGGATGGTGCTTTACATAAAAATCGCAATCATTTATCTGAACACAACGATGAACTTAAGGATCAAATTACCGAAAAAGGAATTCCTGTTGTTTCAGAAAATGCAGACGGAACTATTACACAACATGCTGAAGTTGAAGTTGGAGAAGTAATCTTTAATCTCGAGAATACAAAAATCATTGAGGATTACTGGCAACAGTATAAAGAAACAGGAGATGATAGTATAGCTATAGAATGTGGCAAGTTTTTAACCAAAGAACTTCTTAGAAATACTGTAGATAAAGCTGGAATTAAAAATAACATTGAGTAATGAAACAAATAAATATAAAAATTGCAGATAAGACATACAATGTTTCTATTGCTCAAACTGAGGAAGAAAAAGAGCAAGGTTTGATGGGGGTGGAAACACTCCCTGAAAACCGTGGAATGTTGTTTGACTATACAGACGATCCTCAAACTGAATTGAGTTTTTGAATGAAAGATACTTTGATTCCATTAGATATTGTATTTATAAACAATCACGGGATTGTAACTGCTGTTACACAGGGTGAACCTATGTCTGAGGAACAAATATTGTGTGAAGCAGATGAAGACGAATTGATCTTCTATGTTTTAGAAGTAAATATAAATTCTGGAATTAAAGAAGGAGATAGACTCGAAATGTCTCAAGAAGAGGCTGAAGATTTGGGATTAGTTGATGAAGAGGGTCGTCCTGTAGATGATGAACCTTCTGATGAGGAAGTAAACCAAATGTATCTTCTGGATCCAAATGGAAACAAAATTGCACTTATAGAAGGTGGATCCAGAATATTTAGTCGCAAGAATACCAAAGTTCTTATCAAGCTTGCAAAACAAGCTAATAGAACAAAAGAAGATTCCGATTATAAAAAACTAGGTAAAACAATATTCAAATTCTTAGACGTGCAAGATTCTAATGAAGATGAGTTTGTAGATGCTCCAAAAGGTAAACAAAATGACAGCTAAAGAATATGCAGCACTGCTAATTGCAGAATCTAAAAAACCTGAATCAGAACGCACTTTTACAATAGCCAATGTACCTGTAAAGATGAGGGGAGAGGTGGGATATTGGTTGAGAAAAGAATACGGAGGAAATGAATCTGATAAACGTTTGGGAGAAGCTGTAAATAAGTTGGCTTTTGGAATTCCAGCATTTATTTCTTTGAATTGAGTTATTCCCGGAATAGCGTCACTAATAGTTAATCCTGTGACAAGAAAAATAATTGTTGAAGGAGCATTAGGTTATATGGGAGGAAAGGTTGTAGATAATACAACTAGGCAAATTTCTAATAACAAATATCAGTCATTTAGCGACTATATCTATGATTCTACAGGTTTACGAAAGTGAGCAGAAAATACTTCTTTAGAACTTCCTGCAAAAATTCTTGCAGATATGGCCAATCCTGGATATTATGTATCTGGACTTTCTAAACCAGTTTCAAATATTGTATATAAATTTGGAACTAAAGTAAAACCTGGACCTACCGTTATAAAATTTAAAAATGTTCGACAAAATATAAATGAGGGTGTGAAAGATGCTTTAGATAGAGCACATAATAAAAATTTAGTTAATGAACCCGTATTTTTTAGTCAAGCTCGAAATGAGGGTCAAAAACAATTTGTGAGAACCACACCTACATTCACTACTACAAAAGGGGTTTTGATTGATTTTCCAGATAGACCTGTTTTTAGAAATAGTACAAATACTGCAGCAATCACTAAATTAGATGATCATACATACTCATTAAGATTATCTCCCAAACAAGGACAAACACTGTCTTTGGCAGATAGAAAACAAGTTCTTAATTGGGTAAATGATTTACCTAGACATAGTTATATTTCTGGAGATTATTCGTCTCTTCCTCAAGGTCAAGTATTTACAAATATGCTCAATGAAGGAGACTTGGGAGCTTTTTTAAAAAACTATATATGACCTTCTAAAGGTCCTTTAATGAATGCATCTGGAATGTCTCCAGACGCATATGAATACATAGCTAAATTGGCTAGTAGACCTGGATATAGTATACGATATTCACAAGCACCGATGATGTCTTTTAATCCTTTAGGTGCTCATGGAAAGAATCAATCGATTTATGAGGGATGAGCATCTTCATTAACTGGAGATTTAGTTAACAAATATTCATATGTTGACAATAAATTAAATCCTTGATTGAAAGATTTGGGAGTAAAACAACCAGCATACGTTGATATGAAAGGTAATATTGCAATACCTCACATAATTGCATACAAAAATAAATTGGGAGGTAAAATAAAAAAGCTGAGTAGTACCTACTCAGCTGGAACCATTCGTCAATTACAATTTTAACCTGAATCTCCTTAGAGATGTCTAAGCTCATATCTATTTATTGGTTCATGATGCAAATATAATATAAACATAATTTATTTCCAAGTACTATTTATTTGCATATAAAAAAAATTATGTGTATATTTGCTTCGTAAATAAGGCAATAGGAAAGATTTATTAATTTTTATCAAAAAATAAAATTATGCGTATTATCACAGAAAATCAAATTAAGAAATTTCAGCAGGGAGGCGCAATGCCTGCAGAGGCAGCAGCACCTGCACCTGAGGCTGCACCAGCAGAAGCTCCAGCACAGCAGGATCCAATTGCAGTGTTGGCTGAGATGAGTATGCAGGCTCTCGAGACACAAGATTGTCAGATTGCAATGCAGGTTTGTGAAGGTTTTGTAGCCTTAATCCAGCAGATGCAGGGCGGCGCTCCAGCACAAGAGCCTGTTTTCCGCAAGGGTGGAAAGATGCTTCGTAAAAAGTGTCGCAAGTAAGATTGTGGGGAGACTGATTTCAGTTTCCCCATTTTATATATTATAGTAATTAATATGGCACAAATTAGAAAATTTAATACAGGAACTGTTATAGAGAAACCTGAACCTAAAAAAACAACTTACGGAAAAATATATAAAAACGGAATAGCATACGATGTTAACGACGATACCTTAGGGTGGTTAACTTCTAAGGGAAGTGTTGGCATAGAGATGGCAAATGAGTTGCGTGCAGGTACAAATCAGTATATTGATATTGGTTCTGATGGTGTAGGAATTATTCATGGAATTTCTAGAGAATCTTTGGGTAATTTACGACCAGGACAACGAAGACGAGTTAGTCGTCGTCAATGATTTCCTATTGAAGGAAATGCTGTAAGTACTACCAGAGAAACTGTACAAAGTATTGCCGATATGGATTTCGAAAAGTTCTATCCCAAAACTACCACATATGATATTCCAAACTTCAAAATATCATATGATAAATCATTTGATACAGCTAGTGGAAAAGATGTGTATGAAGTTTCAGGCGACTCTGACCTCATGCATGTAAAATCGTGATTAGACGATATTGCTTCTACGGGCAAAATCGAACTTCCGGAAAACCATACTTGAGGAAATACAAAAATATCATTAGAAAAGATTAACAAAATTATTGAGGATAATTTAGAAACAATAAAAACTCTTTACGCCGATATTGTTAATTACAATTTGAATCCAGAAAAGAAAAATTTAGCAAAATTGCTTGGAATCTCTATTACAGATACATCGGGTGATCCAAAAGGTGATGAGGATAAAAAGAAGAAATTTGAAGCTGAAGAAACCCTTAATAAATACAAAGGAGCTCTTATGAAAGCTTTGGGACTATCTTCACAAGAGCAAGCTTTATTCGACTCCGTATTTGATATTAAAATTACAGGTGAGGGAGATGATACCGCAGCACACGTTACTCTTAAAAAAGAGCTTGAATCAAAATATGGTAAATATTATGCATTTAGTGGTAGAGACGATGGTATTTTTGAAAAACTATCCGGATATGGTCTATTTAATGGGGAACTCGAAAAAATGACTGTAGACAACAAGTTGTCTCCAAATTTTACAACATGATATAATGCAAATTACACACAATTTAAAAACCTTATAGACTCAGCTAAATTTGAAGAGGCTGTCAAATTACTAAATTTTAAATTACCAAACAATACTATTGACACTAACTATCCATGGACACAAAGGCTTACAACTACTACTAATATAATTGATGCTATTCCTGTCAACAGTTACTATCAGTATATTAATAATTCTAACACTCCGTATAGATGGTTCGTATGGGATCCTAACAGCTATTTGCCTGTATTCAAAACTAGCGCGAAGATAAATAGATCAACACCGTCTTATTCTGGGCAGAAAGAAACTACTACAGAACCAAAAGATCCACAAGGACCTCCTGTAAATGTACGAGGTATTAGAATTGGAAATGACGTATACGAATATGTAGACAAAATCGAGACATTAGCTACTCGTGATAGTAACGGCAGAAACCCAAAAACATATACGTTTATTTTAACCCCGAAGGGCGAGGTTCTGCGAATTTTTAAAGTAGGGAATAACTTGCAAGTAGAAAAATTTAATTTGACATGAGAGCAAATAAAAAATGCAAAAAAGAATAATAATACCATACTTATTCGTAAATCTGGAGGTGTTATTACGTCAATTCCAAAGTACCAAAATGGAGACGTTGTCATCGAATCCAAAGATAATATAGATGAAGAGGTAAATACATCTGAAGATACTAGAAGTCTTGACGATTTGAGTTCTTCTGTAGGATCTCCTGAAACATGGGAATGGTTTGATTATGTAAATGTAGTTGGAGCAGGATTGGATTTGGTGGCATTTTTAACCAGTATGGTTCGTAACAAAAAAGTTAAAATTGCGTCAGATATAATCAATAGTCTTTCAAATGTAGCATATTCTGTTGCCAATATAGGTGTCGATGGATTTCAATGATCTGATATAACTGGTCCCGCATTAGATATTGGTCTAGGAGTTGTTACAAATAATTCTCACAGATTTGGTAAATATAAGCCAATTTTACAAAAACTTATGCGTGCTGGACAACTCGGACTTTCTGGATGAGCTGTATATAAAGGAGGAATTGACATTGGAAGTATCATGGCAAAAATAGAACAAGATCGTCCTGAGGATATAACTGTTGAAGAACTCAAGGGAGTGCTATCTTTCCTTAATGGTGCTAGAGGTGTAATAAAGGCTGGAGCAGATTCATATGTGGCACACAAATATACAGAAAGAATTGATACTACTAAAGATGTTCTTTCTGGAGTAAAAAGTCCTGAGATGCAAGTTAAAGTTAGAAATAAAATAGTAGACACATTTGTAAGTACCCCAGAAGGTAGTGCAGAACTAAAGGCACAAAAACTATATAACGATGATGGTTCTATAAATTATGAACAAGCATATACTTACTTAAGACGTAGTAAAAAAGTTTCTAATAAAGATGTGGTATATGCTATTAATTCTGAAGAGGGCTTGATTGATGCTGGAAAAGCTGCAGCTAAACATATGTCTAAAGAGAGTATGAATACTGTCGGTTTATGGTTATTTGGACCAAATTGGGATGTTCGTAGAATGCGTGCATTGAGCGATATAGAACGTACAGAAATGGGGTCTTACCCTGAATACTTACTTTCTCAGCTTAGTAGCGTTTATAAATATGGAAACCAGTACCCAAGCAAAGCCGAGTTGGAAAATGCAAAACGTGTCGCTGAAACAAATCGTGGTAACAGAAATCCTGGTCAACAAGCGAATGAATCGGAAACAACTGTATCAGTTAGACCTGAATCAGAAGCCACAATATCGGTTAGACCTGAATCGGAAACAACTGTGCTTCAAACACAAACACAACAGCCTCAAACACCAATACAACCGTCTCAAAATCCTATCCAAGGGACACTTAATTTTGATGCAACACCGGCACAGATGGTTCCTCCAAGAACTTCTGATGCGCCACAAACAGCAACAGAGATTAAAGCTAGAGGGGTGGAAAACCAGTTTGAAGGTCGACCAAAAACTGCAGAGCAAACTACAGTGGAACGTGCAGAGCAAATAGCTGCACAGCATAGAGCTAAAAACACACCTATAAATGCAGAATTTGACTGAAATACTTTAAACTGAGATCCTGCTAGTACTCCACTGTTTGGAGGTTTGGATCTTGGAAAGATATTTACACGTACAAGCAAAGGTATAAAATTTACACCTCCTTCACAGATCGATGTTACAACATTTGGACCTCTGGATATTAACGGTCACTGATTTATGAGAAAACGTACTCTGGGAGGTGTAACAACATATGAAATGTACGATCCGAGATTAGATATTAATCCAAGACTTATTGAGGGAGGTAAAGAAATTGCCGTATATGATAGTTCTGGAAATCTTATTAAGACTAAACAGTTTGATTTTGAAACCAGAAATCCCGCTAAAAAATCTAAAGGTGATTTTTGAAAAACAATTTCTTCCTGATTTGTTAACGATGATAAATACGATCCAGGCAATTATAAAAATGGAGCGACTATTAAAAAATATCAAGGAGGAAAACGTATATATAATCGCGGGAGTGTACAGGATTGGCTTGATTGGGCTAGTAGTAATAACGACTTTAATCCAACAGATCCTAATACTAAAAAACGCAAATATACAGAACAAGACCTTTTGCAGATTGCTACAGGAACTAAGAAGGATTTTGATTATGCCGCCTTGACTCCCAATCAGAAAGCACATTTACCGACTTTAGGAAAATATGGAAAAAGAAAATTAGGTACTTTTGCAAACACTGATGCAAATTTTACACAAGAGGGTGCGGTAGATGAATCGCTTTTTGGCAATAAAAATGAAAAGGATAGAAATATTGTCGGAACTTTACTTCCAGCTATTAAGTTCGGATTATCTGAATGGGGAAATAAAAAAGCACTTGGGTTAAGAACAGAAGCTCTTAGAAAAGCATCGATTGGAAAAATGCCTAGTATGCCAAATGTCCCACAGTCACTAAATTATAACTTAAATCCTCTGACTACACAGTTTGATTCACAATCGACAGATCTATGAAGCAAAACTGTAGATATAAATTCTTCACTTTCTGATGCTAGATTGCGATTGGCAAATTCTAATAATACTATATCAAATGTTGCCAAAATGTCTACTGACTTAATGAACAAAGTGTCGGATTCTATTCGTACAACAGATATACAAAATAACAAGTTGGTATGAGAGCGATCTGAACTTGAGAGAAAAGTTGCTGATACAGCTCGTGAAGTTGGTGCACAGACTGCAGCAGGTATTCTTGATCTTAAAGCAAATGAAACAGCAAGATCGTTCAATAATGCTGAAAAATTATTACAAGAATTTGGAGATTCTTATAATAAATATAATGCGGCAAAAAGAACAGGACATTTGTATACTAAGCTGCAGAATCTTTATGCAGAGTATGAAAAACCAGGTATAACTGATGCTCGAAAACAGGAAATTCTGAAAGAGATTTCTAATATTAAACTTCTTATAGATAAGGCAAGCATATTTAACCCAATTACTGGAAATTATGCTTTGGAAACAAATAAGTAGTACACTTATAAACTATGAAAATAGTATATAAACAGTCTGGTGGACAAATGGAGTGGGTAGACTACCTACAGAATGTCCAAAATGTATCAACTGGAGGAGATCAACAAAAGATCTCCTCCTCAGATAAAAAAGATGAAGATGTGGTAGATAAAGAATTATATAAAGCTCTTGGAGAAGAAGGATTAACAATCGATAATGAAAAATTTCTTCTTGCTGCAAGTACATTGTTAAAAAGTTCGTATACCGATTCTCTTGTTCCTGGGCAAAATGTTCAAAAACTGATTGCGCTAAAACGATATGCTAATCAATTAAAATTAAATAAGTCTCTATATGACAAAGCAGAAGAACATGTGAGAACAAATAACGTTGGTGATGATTTTGCAATGACTTCTGATGGAAAAGTATATGTTTTAGAGGCTTCTGAAAGTGGAAATGTTCTTCAATTAAATACTGTGAAAATAGAGACTTTATCAAATAATCAAAATAAATATATTCCTCTTACTAACAATCAACTTTTAGAAGTTAGAGATAAAGGTCAAATTGGCGGTACAATTGTAAAAGACATGGTATTTAACAGTTCTGTTCTTAGAGATGTTACAAGCGCAATAGGAATGGAGGATGTTATGAAAACTGTGGACGATGTCATCAAACGTTATGGTGCGATGAAAAATAGCGGTCATGAGATGCGTGTCGGAAAAGATGTCGGCGAAGGTCTTGAAGGTTTATATAAAATTACTGTAGAAAAGACCAACACCATTATATCTCCAGAAGTCGCAAAAGCAGCGGCAAAGTTCATTTATACAAATTTAAATACAAATGCAAAAAACGTATTAAAATTAAATGCAGAAATGAATGGATCAAATGTGTTGGATTATCTTGTTTATACAATTACAGCAGCTGCAGATACTACATATAGCCCAGAATTAAAAAAGACTTTGGATGAATTAGAAAAAGACAAGGCTGAAAAGGATACAGCAAAAACCACAAATCGCTCTTTCATAAATACTGTTGTTTTGGGAGAGGCGGTTGAAACAGTCGATGTTAAAATCTCTGGTAAAGAAGGCACTAGAATCAATGTGCCATCTCAAGTTTACGGCTTTAGAGATGAACAAGGAAATAATGTTGGAATGAATAACTTAGAAGTTTTGTTCACACAAGAAGATAATTCAATCGGAAACGTAGTTGATAAAAATTCTATATCTATCGGAAATACTTTGGTTGGTAGTTCTGAGATTTATAAATTGGTATATGATGGAACATCCACATTAAATAGAATGCGGTTACCAATAGATGAAGATGTATACGCCGCTACTGGAAAAATAAAACCAGATCTCGATGCTCTCGAAAAATTTGAAAAATTTAAAAAATGGAAAAAGGATAATCCTAATGCTAGTGCTCAAGAACAAGCTTTAAAAATACAAGAATTAAAAATAAATGTTCAATACGATTCTAACACAGATTCATGGAAGTTTAGAAACACACATTTATTTTTAACTACCAACGGATATGTTAGCAAAGAAGTCATAGACATATCTAAATCTGATTTACAATTTTTATCTCACTTGGACGATGCAACACGTGAACAAATTGTCGATGTGTATGAAAATTATGTAAATTATGGACAAGCATCTACAGATAAAAATAAAAAACGTGCCAATTCCATTGACTTATTTGGATTTTTTGACTGAAAGGATGCTGCCAATATATATAAAGGGATGATATTTATGCCAGTTCTTGGTAAAGGAACAGAATACATTGCAAATAATAATGAAATAGTTCCTAAATCTGATTATATAAACATCACAAACCAGAGAAATACTCAGGAGATGCAAAGAAATTTTAGAAACAATTTTTAATATATGGAAAAACACAACGATTGGTTAGCATCTATGTTTTTTCAGCCAGATATGAATGTTCAGGATCTGGCGGATATGGGTGTAACTACAGAAAATTCTGAATTAAAAAGTAGAGAATTTTATAAATCTCAAGAGGCTATACGAGAGGCTTTTACTAAAGATGGAAAATTTGATGACAAATCGTACAACGCATATTATGATAGTGTCGAGCGTGTGTATAATAAAGCAGCAGAATATGAATTTGTCGGAAATATTTTAAATCAGTATACATACGATGAGCGCGATCATACAGCACCAGCACAGGGTAAAATTCGAGACTACACTCCTTCAATAGAAACATTTGCTAACCCTCTCGGTGTGACTTATAGTGCTGAAGGAGTAAATTTAATAGGAACTCCCACATTGTCTATTAGAGAAGCTGCACAAAAAGAAAAAGTATTTAATGTAGAAACTGATCAATTTGAAGACTATACTCCAAATGATTTAAATTTATTTAGTTTTTGAACTGCACCAAATCTTGTGCTAGCTAAGGACGATTTCGGAAATTTGAAATTTAATGAAGATGGAGCACCTTATTATGAGACTCTTGGAGGAAGAAGTGCTGTTGGAAAAGAGTTGTTGCATGTTGGAGATATTTTAACTACAGACGGATCTTTTTGGAACGACTATGATTTTTTTGATAGTGACAGTATAGAAAAAAGTGCAACAGGTGTAGTTATGAAAACAGTTGCAAACATAATACCATACTTAATTCCTGGATTTGGACAATATTATGCGGGTTTTGAAATTGCTAGATCATTAGTAGAATCTTTACCAGAACTATATAAAGGTGTGGCAAGTATAGCCGGTATAAATTCTGATTTTGATGGTGCTAATGAATTGGCCGCTTATGCAGCTCGTTTTAATTCTAGTATTTCTGACGAAGGACAAAAGAGCATGTTCAGTTTTGAAAGTATTGGAAATATGGCTGTGGATAGTATAAAACAATTATACGCACAGCGCGGTGTTTGAAAAGGTGTACAAAAAATGATACCTTTGGACTCTCCTGAGGCAATCAAAAAAGCTAAAAATCTTTCATTGTCTTACATGGCGATTACTTCTACGACTCAATCTTATGAGCAATTTAAACAGGCTGGGGCATCTGATTTTATGGCAGGATTAGGAGCTGTAGGAACAATGTTGGGAACCTGGAAATTGATGACTACAGATTATTTTAGAAACTATGCTCTTGGTGATGAATTAGAGAGAAACACACTTCTTCCAGGAGTTAAAGGTGCGGCAGATGAATTTGCAAATGTATTTAATTATAAAGCTGCGCAACTTCCTAAGAAAAAAGCTGCGAAATTTATTAATAAAGTTGCTAACTATGTAACAAAAGAAGGTGTTGTTCAAGGAGTATTAAATGAGTCTGTTGAAGAGGTTATGGAAGAAGGTGTAGCTGATATGGTAAAAGGTGTCAGCTTAGCTTTGAATAAACTTGGTTTGGCGGATTCTAATAAAACTTATGATTTTGGATTTAGCGGTAAGGATTTCTTATCAAGATATGGAACCGCTTTTATTGGTGGTGCTATTGGTGGTGCAGTATTTTCAACCCATGATATTGTTGAACGACGTTTGAGTGGTAAAACAGACGATATAACTCCTTCTGGCATTTCTGATCTTGTGTTCTATCTCAGAACTGGTAATGGCGATAAATTAAGAAAAATTGCTAAAGAACTAAGAGACAAAGGAAAATTAGGAAGCACTTCATTATCTACCGAAATATTAAGAATAGAAAACAATAATGGGGAGGAACAAGTTGTATACAAACCGGCGACTTCTCCTGAAGCTAGTCAGAATGAGTCTGTTTATAAATATTTGTTAGACCGATTTGATACTATAGAAACTCTGCTTAAAAAGGAGAATCTTTTAATTACAGATACTTTCCTAAAAGCTCTTGTAAGCAATCCTGATTTTGATTTTGATCAATTAGGACAAGAAGAGTTGAAAGCACAAGCTCAGTTGTTTGCTGAGCAGTCAATGGAAACTGCTTTACAAGGAGGATTAGCATCAAGAGTAGTAAATGATTTTCAAGAAATTGCTGAAAAGTTAGTAGCAACTGAATTAAAAATGCGCCGTTTACTTACTCCCGCAGTCGACGAATCTTCTGATAATAAAGCAATTGAGGCTAAAATAGAATCTGTAAAAAACAGTTCTGAATATAAGGAATTAGAATCTGAGTTAAAAATTCTTCGTGAAAAACGAGATGAAATTCTCACTGGTAAAAGAAACGGATACTATTTAGAACAAGGTCTGTTTGTGGGATCTTATGATTTTGCACATATGTTCAATATTCCACTCAATGTTAAAAGTTATACAAAATTAAATTATGACAAAAACTACGATGATTTGTCGGACGACAAAAAGAAGAGTTTAGACGAAGAATTTAGAGTATATTTGAACAAAGAAGGAAAAGAATCTATTTACTATGCATTTGAATTGTTTAGAAATTTATCAGCAAAAACTAAAGAACTGGTAGAAAAACAAGGATCTCGTTTTGAATCATTTAGAGAGTATTTTCAAGGAAGTGAGTTGTTTGGAGCCAGTTGACAAAATAATAGAGCTGTGTTGCTTGCTGCTAAAGAGACTATTGAGAAACAATTGGAGTCTGTAACTGATGAAGATAGAAATGCTTTGCAGGTACAATTAGATGAAATTAATACTAATTTAAAGAATTATGAGGAGTCTTTAGTATCATCTCCAATGTACAATGTAACAAGGATTACAAAAAATATAGTTCAGGTTCCAATTAAAAACGATGGTGAAACAGATGCGCAATTTATTGCAAGACTTAATACTTATCTAGACGAAGTATCTACATATGTGTCAAGTATTAAGAATGCAAATGGATTTATTGAATCTGGAGATTTAACTATAGAAGCTTTATTCGATGCTTTGTATCAGTTTGCTGAAATCAATCCTGGCATAAAATCTGAACTCGATGTTGTTAATGAATATTATGTTCAACGTAGATGAGATGAACTTGCAAAACACATTAACGAATCTGGACTAGATATGCTTGGGGAAGAGGACCCTCTATTGGGACGTTTTATCACTACTGTTGAAGAAGTTGCACAAACTATGTCAACTTTGGAAACAAACCCTGCTTTAGTATTAATGCAGAACATTCTTTCTAATTTAGAGAAGGATCCTGTTGCATATTCTCATCTATTGAACGTTTTATCTCTTGCAGAAAGAACATCCGATCCTACAGTGTTAGAGATTAATGATGATCCAACACTAAACTCTTTAAAACAAATTGATAGTTTACTACCGATTGCATATGCAATTGTTAAATCTGCAATATCTGGTGGATATAACACAATTATAAATAGAATAAATAAAAATAATGCATATGCAGAATTAAATGGAGATTCTGGTTTAGAATTTCAGGATGACATACAAGCGCTTAAAAACAAACTGGGCTATATTTTAGATGTAGTAGAAAAGAACAGGTTGAGTAAAGTAACGGTACAACAAAATCTTTATTACCACATTGCTCCGCTTATTTTTAAGCAAATTAGAGACTTCGATTTAGAAAAACTTCAAAATGCGTTTGAAGATGCTTTTTCTGAACAAGGTGGTTTGAAAGAACTGATTGAAAAATATAATATTCCAGAATCATTAGAAGCAAAAACGCCAGAGGCTTTTGGAAAATATTATCAACAAGTATGTTTGTTTGAATCTGAATTTAGACAGCGTATTATTAGTACATATACAATGGATCAGGTTGCTGAAAAACTTGAGTCTATATATGGACAATCTGCAGCATCAGAACCAAATATGCATTTTTCTACAGATGCTAAAACTGTTAAGTCTGAAGATATGTTGTTGTATTTGGCTTCTATAATAAATAGTGATTCTATAGAGTTTCATAAAAAAGTATGGGAGGCAATTGCAGACAAACGATTTGAAAAAGCAGTCTTATTCCCACAATTATACGATGTTCGCATATTATATGCACAAATGTGAAATCCAGATGCTATTCAATTCTTTAATAAAATTTTAGAAATATTTAAAGCAAATGGATATAATAAATTTGCAGAATCGTTTACTTCTGATGAAGAACGCACTAAAGGCGAGATATCTAGTGAGACAAAATATTTGCAAAGTCGATTTATTTTGAGTAACTTTACATCTCCAATCAGAGGTTCAGCAGGAACTGGAAAAACAGGAGGAGTATTTGCTTTAACAGCGTCTTTGCTCGATAATGTCGAATATGTAGGACTGGTTCCTAGTAAAGGTCAGGTCAAATCTTTAAAAGATTCAACAGGTGCTAAGACTATATTTACAAAAGAGCAATTCTTTAAAAAACTTGGAATTAATAATGTCGACTATATTGCGGAATTAAATGTCGCCGCCACTGCAACTGAAGAACAAAAAGAACTTATTGGTAAAGCTTCAGATATATTCTCTGGAGAATATAAAATGATTGTGTTGGATGAGTTCTCATTATTTAGTTCTGCGGAATTAGAATTAATTTCTACATACGCTAAAATACACGGGATTATTGTGGTTTCTGCAGGCGATTTTAAGCAGAACAAGAAAACACTAAAACACGAACACAATGGTAAATACTATGTTCACAGCATTGATGATTGTTTAACATTAAACACTCCTGAGTTATTAGCATCACTCCGAGCAAGTAATGTTGCAAAACTTATGAATGCAACTCAGTTGGAAAATGTATTACTCCCAGTATACGATAAACTTAAGGAAAATCCAACGATGTCTGCCGCAGAAATTAGTGCAGAACTTGAAGCAATAAGAATAAATTTCGTATATACTAGAAATGAAAAAGGTGCTGTAATTGCAGGAGAAAAACTTGTTCATATAGATTCTAATAAGTCTGTGTTGTATGATGAAATCGATAGACTTCTTAGTACAATACCTTCTGATTTAGAAGAATCAGTGTGTGTAATTACTGATGATAAAGAGTTTTACAGCAAGTATGCTGATGATAAGAGGATTGTTGTGATGAATACCGAAGAAAGTCAGGGACAAGAGTATGACTATGTGGTTCTTGATATTAGTAAAGAGGATGCGGGATATTCATCAAACACCTTCATGATGCTGTCTTCGTATTACACAGCAATAGAGCGTTCTAGAAAAGCAACTTTAATTGCACACTACCCTAAGAATAAAGTACAATTTGCTGATAGTGAATACTCTAGAGGTGCTAATGCTATAGAAACTGACAGCAAGTTTATTGCAGATATGATGGATTTCTATAATAAAGCATTTAGCTGGGTTAATTCTGTAGATGATCCTGAGTATGAAGACGGTTGGTATAACGAAGAATCCGAGGATGGTTCAGATGGTTCAGATGATTCAGATGATGAAGAGGATGAAGAGGATGATAGTTCTGACGAAGAATCTGTTGATAATTCTGAAATAGAAGATGATGAAGATGATTCTAAAAAGCCTAAGGGTAAAAAGAAAACAACTGCTCGCAAAAAACCAACTCCTAAAAAAGTTAAAAGGACATCTACAAAGACAGTCAAGCCTAAAAAAACACCAGTAAAACGTACTACTAAAAAGACTTCTACAGGAACTAGTGTCGGAACTTATAAACCTAGTGCAAATTCTGCAAAACTCCCAATTAGAATAAATGTAGAAAAAATACGCACTCTACTTGGAACTGATAAAGAGTTTGGAATAAAATTTGCGATAAATTCTCTTCCAAAGAAATCTAGCATAAAAACATTTTTAACTTCAAGTGATGCGAACTATTACTACAGTGCTTTGTACTGGACGTGTGTAAGAGAGTCTCTTCCTGATAATTGGAAGTCGGTATTTAGACCGTATGGTGACGAAACTATTATCACACTGCTTGAATCTGTGGCAAATAAAGAATACAATGTTAAAACCCTCAAACATAATGGTGATGAAATTAATATCATAACTTGTTCTTTACTCGATGCTGCAGGCAACGTGTTGGTTACAATTCCTATAACTTGTGTTGACAATAAACCAACAAAAGCACAATTACAGAAAATCAAAGGTTGAAAAATCAGCACGGATGTTATAGCATTTGATGACTTTGTTTCATTGTCAGATATTCCGCCTCATTTGCACAAGAGTAAAATAATGGTACTGAATACTGCAAAACTATCGGGTGATAAAGATACTTTTGCCAGGATGAATAATGGTGGCGCCTTTATGTATGTGTCTGAGGATATATTTGAAAGTGTTGAATCTCCTACAATTTTTGAAGTTGATTCTTCTGGACATACTACAAGTTTGTGGGAATCGAATGCACATGGTGGACTTATTGCAGTTAATGATGTAAGACCACTAAGTGAACTTGGATCAAAAATTCAAGCAAAACAGATCGCACACAGTGCAATAAACGCCGCTTTACGATGTGCAAATGATTCTGAAGATGGTGAATATTTTGCTAATTTATTTTTGGAACAGTTGTATAAACGATTGTCTAGATCGAATAAAAAGTCCCAAAAAATTATTTTAGAGCGGACTACCATATCTAGTGGTGAAACTGTTTCTGCAGAGTTAATCATCAAAGATTCTACAATATCTCTAAAAACAG
>JAEIGA010002645.1_pt1 | contig 28487 bp, 42 predicted proteins | sample 9270691 | NCBI WGS metagenome assembly JAEIGA01 (sample SAMN17057246, study PRJNA624740) | gut metagenome | biome: biome; isolation source: fecal sample | host: Bos grunniens | place: China: Xizang | collected 2019
AGAGTTTCACCATAATATTCAAGCATTTCTTTATCTAATTCTTGAATGGCTTTAAGCATTTCAATAATACCATCTCTAGATTCTTGAACTTGCTTAATATAATCAGCTTGGGAAACGGTATTTTCTTCTCTATATTCTTCTTTCGGATCAGTGTAATTAAAGTAATCTTCTTCTGCCTTTTTGCCAATATTACGGTCTGAATCATATTCAAAAATTGAACCTTTTTGATGATAAGTGCCAGTTTCTTTATCATAAACTAATTGACTAGCATCTATCGCAGTTTTTAGTCCTTCTGAGATAGCGTCCTACCAAGTAGATTCACTATTCAATCCAGACTCTTGAGCTTTACGATACAAACTATCAATTTGTAAAAAAGCTTCTGAATAAGATTTGAGATTTTCGGTATAAAGATCCATTTTATCAGCTGCAAGACCGACCTTTTCAGCCATATCATACAAGCTATCAAATACTTCAAGATCGCCCAATTTCAGCTCAATTTCGTCCATCTTAATTTCAGAAACAAGAAGTTTCATTTCAAGAGCATAGGCAACTATTTCTGCGTTTAAATCTTGTAAAGCATAGGTATTATTACGAATTTCTTTTTCCAAATCTTCCATTTGCTCTCTAGATTCATCATACTTAGAAATTAACTCTTTAGCATTGTCTAATTTTTCTTGAGCAGCATCAATAGCTTCCTATTTAGATTCAATGGCTTTCTCATCATCTTCCATATCTTCTGATTGGGTATCTTCGGTAATTTTTCCATTATAATTATTAACTGCTGTATTATACTCATTAATTGCGCTATTAACACCCGCAATTAATTCTTTCATTCTTTCTTCGTAATTGGTAATATTACCAAAGGTATCATCTACTGTGAAACCAGCTGCCTCAAGAGCCTTTTTATCTGATTTTAAATATTGCTCAGTTAAATCGTATTTCTTTCTTAAACCTTGGTTTACAAGTTTAAGAGCTTCACTTTCATTCTTTAAAGCTTGAATACGATTAGCACCAAAATATCTATCAGTCTGGGAGTTAAGTTTCTCATAGGTGTCATTGATATCATCAAGGACATCATTTATCTCTTTGTAGCGATCGATATGGTCATCTGCTTTAATATTGTCTTTGGTATCTTTCTTAGAAGGAGAAGAACCAGATTTTTTGTTGCTTGGAGGGGGCACATTATTGCTAGTTTTTCCGGCTACTTTCCAACCAGCAAAAACCGTAACTGGTTGAGTGGTCCAGTTTGTGCCATAAAGACCACCTTTAACACCCGCAGAATTTTCAACCAAATTAGTATCCAAAGTAGTGTTTTCACCTATAGCCTACAAAACCGTAATTTCTTTCGTAATTGGTTCTAATTCAAATCCCAAAGAATTAAAATACTTTTGAATTGTATCTACAGACGCACCAGCCTCATTCATCATATTAATCAACTGGGCAAAAAATTCATTTGTTTCAATAGTGGCTCCAACTTCTATATTGTCAAGATCAATTGAATTTACATAATTTTCAAACTCTGTTAATTCATTATCATCTATTTCCACATCAAATTTTAAAACATTCAAAGCGATAATTTTCTAAAGTTCTTCTAAAGCTTCAGTATCACCCTTTGCCAATCGATTAATTTTTTCTAAATGCTCAACCAAGAAATTATTATCAACTAAGTCTGGGTCAGTATCTAAAATCTAAACAATTGAGGTTTTAAGTGCATTTAGTTGTTCTAGAGATTCTGGATTAGCTAAAGCCTCTGCTCCTTCTTCACTTAGAGTTTTCAAAATAGCTTTATAATTATCTGCATTAGAAGTTAAATCGTTTAAACCAGTAGATAAAAGAAGTTGTTTTCGAGCTACTTCGGTTAAAGCTTCTTCATGCTCAGCTAACTCAGGATTTATCTCTTTGAGATAATCTTCCATTTGAGTCAACTATTCTTCATCAATACCATATTTTTCAAGTTCAGTGTTAATTTCTTCAAGACGCTATTCATAAGTTTTACCAGCTTTAGCAGCTTTTATGGCTTCTTGTTGCCATTTCTTATATTCTTCACTATTAACATCAATAGCCCAACCATTTTCTTCTATTTTATCGGTTAAAGCTTCAATTTCTTCTGGGGAAGTGGCATCCGCAAAAGCCTAAGCAATTTCGCCGGCATCAGATCCAGCTTCTTCGAGGATGGAGACCAAATCTGTGTCTTTTGGCGCCGAATCAAGGACTTGTTGCATAGCCTCCAATTGGGAAAGACTAAATTGATTTTTAGATAAAAATTCTTCATTAGAAAAATTTTCACTCAAATCATTAGCTATCTTACTTCGTTGAACATTAACCGCTCTAGCCTAATTATCATAGATATCATATAACTCTTCTTTGGTATAACCCAAGGCATTTAACTCATCTTCAGATATATTTTCTATAAATCTTGGATTTAATAGTTGTCCTTCAACATTGCTAAAATCTTCACCCTAAATTACAGCATTTAAAAAGGCATCATTTCGATATTTGCTAGATATTTTTGTTATTGCCTTTTTTCGTTCAGTATCGTTTTCATATTCCTTTTTAATACGATCGGTAGCAACAGTTGAAGTAACTACATTTGTATCTTGGGCTTCCCATTCATTGTTTTCCGCATTAAAGAAATAAATTTGACCATTTTCTTTTTTAACCGTTCCGGCCTATTTACCATAAACTCGTTCAATTTCACTAGCCGTTAAAGTATCTATACTAATTTTTTCTTTTTCCTTAGCAACATCATCAAAAAATGTTCTTGAATAAGCCTAAGCAACAGGATTACCCTTATCTGCAAAATAAGAAGAAACAGATAATTCTGCTACTTTCTATTCTTTATTTTCAACATTAGCTAATCTATATAAGTCAGCCTTATTATTTTTTAAATTGTTTAAATATGTCTATTTTGATAATTCAAAAGTAGGATGTGCTTTTTCTTCTTCCGTAAACAAAGAATCAAAATAGTCTTCTAATTCTTTATCTCCTATAGCAGCTTGTTTTGCCAATTCTTCAAAATTATCTCTAATTTTGTCAGTATAGTCATTATATAAAGAACCAGCGTAAATATCATAATCAATAAAATCATTAATAGCCTATTCGCTTCTTGCTTCAGAAACTACTGCCTATTGTGCATAACTTGCCATTGTCTAAGTTTGCTATAAAGCATACATATCTTCAAGCATCTAATCAAACGCATTATCTTCTAATGAAATAGCCCCTGTTACCGGATCTCGTTTCATATATTTAACTAATTCCGGATAGGTAGACAATAAATTTAAAACATATTGATTATTTTCTTTTAAAGCTTTATTCCATTCTTCAGTACCAGCAGTGCACTCTTCTAATTTTTTCTAAACTTCATCATAACCATTTGAAGCTTGAATAACATCATCAATACGACGACTAGTATCTTCCTAAGCTTTATTTAATGCCTCTTGTTCTTTTGTTAATCGTTCTAGACGTTCCTCGGTAGATTCATGTGCTTTATCCCATAATTTAACTGCTACAACTATTGCGGCTATGCCTGCAACGGCAAGGGTTATTGGCCAAATTGCAGCAGACAAACTAAAACCAAAAGCTGTGGCGGCCATAGATAATGAGGTAAAAGCAGAAACTCCTGTTGTAGCCACGGCAGTTAAAGTAGATCCAATTTTTTCTCCTGTAGATTTGGTATCATCGCCCCAAGTATCTACAATACCAGAAGCAGTGGTGACTACTGCCATTAAAGAAGTAATGGCCTGGGCGGAAGCGGTTATCTTATCGGCCCAATCTGCTGGATGTGGTTTCTATTTGTCTAATTCCGAGCCTAAGATTTTTGCACCATCGGTTGCTTCTTCTTCAGCTCTAGCCAATAACTATTCTTTTTGGGCTAAATCAAATATCCCATCTGTATATTCAGTTAAATTATTATTAACTATATCATCCCATTGATTCTAAGGAGCATTAATAACATTAACTTGATTCTAAATCTCTTCTAATTTTCGTTGATAAGATTCAGCATCTTGTATTTCTTCTTCGGTAACAATATTTATCTATTCAGATTCTGATAAGTTGACATTAATTTCTTTAATTTTTTCATTTAACTCTTCTGCAGCAGTTTTACTATCAACAAATTTAGAATCATCTAATTTTACAGATACTTTGGCAGATGGTATTAATTGACTACGTAAAAACTCTTCCATTTTTTTTCGTACAGTAGGAAGATCTTTTTGGTCTAATTCCAAATCTAAATCTAATTTATAATCAGCGTTTAGGCCCTCGATTGTTTTTTTAACCGCCTCTATATCTCCCTATTGAAACCCTATTTCAAGATTATTATATTGTTTTGCTAAATCGGTTGCAGCCACCGTAATATCAGTGGCAAATGCTCCTTCTCCAGCACTATCTGCCAGCTTATTTCGTAATCCTTCTACGGCCACACCAGCTTCGCCCACGCTTCTAGCCAAACCTATATAAACATCTTGGACCTTACGTAATGCCTAAATATCTTTTTCAAACTAATCTTTTGTGCTTTCGCTCATAAAAGAAGATTTATCAGCCATTTGACGTTTTAATTTCAACATCTCTTTTTGAGATTTGCCAATCGCTTCATTTTCACCCTTAAAATTACTTTTTTCATAGGCATCTAAACCCATTTTATCCAAGTTCTTTAAAGTTGCGGCTCTTGCAGCTTTTTCTTTTTTACCTTGTGTCAAAAGAAATCTAACATCCTGAGTAGATTGACGTAAACCTTCTGATATTTTTTTAGAAAACACCTAAGTAAAAATTGCCCCAAGATTTGCAATTAATCCACCTAATCCACCAAAAGAATCAATTAAATTATCGGCAATTCCTAAAACTTTTTCCAAAGCATTAAGTAAATCAATAAAAAACTCATCATTTATTAAATCACTATAAATAGATTCAAGTGCGGCTTTTACTCGATCAGAAGCAGCTTTCCAGCTTTCCTCATAAATATCGGCTTGCTCTTGTAATGCACCTTCAGAAGTTCTAGCAGTATTTAAGTTTTCTTGGAAGGTACCCCAGTTATCCATTAAAGCTACTAATTGAGTATATTGTCTTACACCCGCAACAGTCTGAGCTAAAGCTACCTGCTGGTCTTTATTTAAAGTGCCCCACTTAGAGCCCATTTCATCTAAGATATCATCCATATCTTTTAATGCGCCGTTACTATCTTTAATATTAATACCAACTGCATTTAAAGCTTCAGAATATTTACCCATGGTAGTTCCATCTTCAAGAGTTTCACCAAGTTCCAAATCTTGAATTCTAGCAAATAAAGTCTTAAAAGCTGTACCTACAACATCAGCACTTTGACGAGTTTCAGAAGTAACAGTAGCTAAAGCAGAAGTAGCATACTCATAACTTAAACCTACGGTATCTGCTACAGAAGCGAATTTCTCCAAACCAGCAGAGATTTCATCTGTGCTAGAAGCGGTAGCAGCACCCAACTCAGTAATAACATCTGCATAGTATTCTAAAGATTTAGAACCATCATAGAAGTTATTCCAAATTGCGGTCATCTGGTCGGAAACTGCTTGGGCACTTTCACCAGTTACATTAGCCATTTTAACTGTAGCATTAGTTCGTTCTTCTACTTCAGCATCAGATAAACCCTGTTGATAGTAAATCAAAGCAGCATCAGTATATTCAGTAGTAGTAGTGCTTAATGCGCGCGCAGCTTTATTTGCTCTTTCCGCAAATTTGGCCATCTAATCTGCATTTTGACCAGTAACTATTCTAATATTATTTAAAGATTCATTTAAATCTTGAGCATAGCCATAAGCATTGCGAATACCAGAAGCAAAAGCATCAATAGCTCTTGAAGAAATTTGCCATTTTGCAGCATTTTTTAAATTTTTCCATGTTTCATCTACAAGTTTATTGGTGCGTTTCAATGGAATTTCAGACTGAGTTATTGCGTTAGACAAATTATTAAATGCTCTTCTACCATCTTCGCCCATATTTAATAATTTTTCAGCATATTGCTCTAGCGTAATACCAGATTCTTTTAATGATTTATTTAATTTAGTAAAATCTAATTTACCCGTATTTTGATTTATTGCTTTTTGAAGATGTGTCTGCAATTCTCCTGCAGCCAAGGCTCCTTCTTTTAATGCATCAAAATTTTTATCATTAATATTTATTCGAGTACGATTTAATTTACCTAAATCATCCTATAAACTTTTTAATTGAGATTTCGCATTACTAGTATCGGCCGAAAACGCAAGCGTAACCTCAAGTCTTTTATTATTAGCCATATATGACCTTCTCCTTTTCTCTTATTTTGCAAAATAAAACAAAAAAGGCTGGGGACAAAAGAATCCCCAGCCTTGTCAAATATTGTCCTTAATTTAATTAAAAAACATATTAGTTTTTCAATATAAATTAGCCCAATTTTTTCACTACATCCATCACTACGTCAAGATTTTCTGCATTTTTTAATTTATCTACTAAATCTTCTACATTATTGCCCAAATTACTATAATCAGTAGATAAATTCTCCATAACCCCTAAAGCAGAGTGTTGATGCTGATAGCAAGAAGTAATAACATCGCGCAAAATATATTCCAAATTATGTAATTCAGTAATAGGAATTGCACCCTTAATCTGCGCCATTAAGCCATTTTTATAGAATAAATCTATAACTTTGATATAATCTTCACTCTGTTTGTCAGTAAAGGTAATATTGGTATATGCTTTAATTACCTCAAAATCAAGAGAAGTATATACTTCTAGCCAATTACAATAAGACATATTAAATTCTGTTGCGCCAATAATATTCTCTAAAATTTTAATTTTTTCCTCAATAGGAAGATAAGATTTAACTTCTATTTCCATATCATTAAAATTAATAATAGTTGTTTCTATATTATTATTTAATGAAGTTTTTAATTTAGTATAAGTAATTTTACTCATTAGAACCTTTTTCTCCTTTATTTCTTTTTTTATATTATACCAAAAAATTTTATGAATGTCAAATTAAGATTTTGATTATGATATTTCTTTATTTAACAGACAAATTAATAGTTACTTTCATTTTATTTAAGACACTTGTCATTAAACCTAAATAAGATTGAGTTCTATTCTATTTTAGATCAGACATAGAATTGTAAATTTCATTTGCTTTTAATTTTATATCTTCTTCCTTATAGCCACCTAATTTAACTTTATTACTCATAACAATATTAGCTAAATCTCTAACTTTAATCTAAGAGCCTGTATCAACAATTAAAATATTGGCATAACCAGCACCACCACCTACTATTCCCTAATTTAAACCCATAGCAATATCAGATTTTAATGCTAAAATAGCAAATTTATGTGCTGCGTCAACTGCCTTATATTCTGGCACCTCTCCATTATACTTATCTTTCTATGGATTAAGTATAGCAAATTTATAAGCATTAGCAACAGTTAGACCAGAGAAACCCTAATATACACTAGCAGCACGATGAATACCAGCATCAATAGAAGTATATCCCAAATCGCCATGGCTATTAGTCCATCTTTTAGCACTAACGCGTAAATCATATATATTGCTTGAGCCATAAGTTAACTAAACATCCATTTTTCCCTCTTTTACCGATGATGGGTTATAGGTGTATTTGCAAGTAAAACCCCCTTTATTTATTTTAAAACCCTACCCTTCGGCTTTTCCTTTATCTTCTCCAAACAATTCCATCGATACGTCATATGATATTGGATTATTGATATTACCACGCTTTATAGATTTTGAACCAAACCAAGATTCCGAAGCAAGTTCTCTTGTTACGTCACTAATAACATTATTTCCAATTAAATCTTGAATATTAGTTAACGTTAAGGCTTTTTCAAATATAATACCAGCTTCTTGTGGAGTTGGAGTATCGGTATTCGATAAAAGCTCAGCAAATGCCTTTAATTGATTTGTAAGACTTAAAGCATTGCCAAAATCTTTATCACCAATAATTCTATCTTGGCCAAACATCGTAATCTTTTCGCCTTTTTTCAGAAGATTTTCTCCTTCGATCATTGCTTTTTCAACCTAATTTGCCAATTTATTTAACTTATCTTTATTTGTTGCAGGATCTAGTGATTCAATTTTTTTAAGTAAAATTTCTAATGTTTTTTGCGCCTCTGTCATTGCATTCCCAAGTGTTGATGAATTAATTGATGATTTACCAGCAGAGTGATAGCCGCCAGTATTATTTGCAAAATCAAAATTTTCAAAAATTTTAATTATTTCTTCTTCTGTAGCTTTTTTATGAAGTTGATTATAGTAATCAGAACGAATAGCAGTTGTTTTTCTTGTTGGATAAAAAATTCCATTTAGCCTTCTCTGTAATTTATTCAAATTAACCTGAGTTTTCTTCTACTCAATATCATCTAAAAGAACCTTTTTAGCATCTTGTAATATTATGGTTAATTCCGTCTATCCTTTATCTCCATCTAATACTGTTTTTAAACTACCAATTGCCATAATTTATATATTCTCCCTTTTCCTCCAAAACAAAAAAATAGGGGAGAGATATTTCTATCTCTCCCCTTTTTATTTATTAACCAATAATCTGCTCGTGAGCAACATCGTGTTTAGTGCTGGTGCGAACCAATACAGATTCGTCATTAGCAGCATCTACGATCTGAATAGCAGCTAATACTTTCTTAACTTTGTTGAAGCGAGTGTAATCCGGGAAAGCATCCATAGTAAAGCTGAATGTGCTCGGATCACCGGAGCTAGCCATAGAGAAAGTAAAGTTAGACTGAACTTTGCAGTTCGGAATAACGAACTCAGCCGGCATATCAACACCGTTAGTATCACGGAATAAAGTAGAAGCCTCTACATAGTAGTTGCCACCGAATTTATCCGGAGTAATATCGATCTGTTTAGCGCCAGAAGCTTTTTCGGTATAATAGTCAACTAAAACTACATCAACACCCTCAAAATCAGCAATATCAGTAGCAGTATAATCATTTCTATGAGCAACGTCAGAAGCGCCGTTTACAGGAATCTTAAGCTCATATTTACCTTCAGCATTCTTAACATAATTTTCGTTGCTTGCAATGAAAGGCTCAGAAGCAACTTCGCCATTTTTAAGAATCATAACATAAATTAAATCCTCTTTAGATGGTACAAACTCACCCTCTGCATCCATTACACCAGTAAATGGTTTCTGAGCAACTTTAACAGAAAGAATACCATCTTTGTAGGATACTTCATCAGTCTGCTCAGTAACATGAACTTTGATGGAATCTTCTGCACTAGCCTCAATAAGACCAGCACCAGTAAGAATCATGATACCTTCTGGAGAGATAAGAGCATCTTCCATAGTGAAGGTTACGGTACGCTCACCGTCCCAAGCAATAAGTCTGGAGTTACCACGACCACCAGTAGCATAGCTGGTAGTAACAGCACCCTCTAAAGTAGAGGTTTTTAAAGTATCAAAATAAATTACAGGCTCGTTTTTATAAAAAACTTTGTTACCGACTTTTTGAGTTGCTTTAGCTTTGAAAACAACATCACAAATCTCGCGGACACCGAATTTCATGCCTATTTCCTCCTTGAGTTAAATAAAAATTTTAATGTAAATTTTTCATCCAATTTTCTGGCTTACCATCAGGTTTAGCACCAGCCAATCTTGAACGAACATCTAAATCCCAATCTATATATAAGGAATATCTTTCAATTAAATCATACATTTGAAATATAGTTAAATTCATTAAATCTTGTATAGACATGGAATTTAATCCTATTGTTAAAATAGATAAATATTGAGTAAAAATGCTGGTATCAGACTCTCCCTTTTGTTCAGCCACTTTCTATCTACCCCTCATTAATTTTTCAGCTATTTTTTTAGCCGCATCATTAGCTGGGTTGAAAGAAGTTTTTTGGCTTGCGTCTGATTTTAAACAGCAAATTTTTCCTACTATTTCTTGTAAATACTAAAAATTGGTATTATCAATAGTAAGAGTAAAATCATTCTAAATAAATACCAAACCTCTTGGCATAAAACTTATTTTATACTGAGGAAAAAATAATGGAAAAATTTGTTGTAATATTTTCTTTTTTTCCTAACCCTATTCATCCTTCATAATTCTCATAAAGATTTCAAAATTATCTGTGCCATTTAGCACTTCATTTTCTTTACTAACCATATTTTTATCAATGCATAAAGTCTATATTCCAGAAAAAAATTCACGCTCTCCTATTAGAGCAATTTCTTTAATAACAGGCTAACGAATAATTAACTGACATTCTGGTATCGGAATGTCTGTTCCGCACATTAATGCCAATCTAATATCATTCATTAAACATCTCATTAAAATTATTTTGGAATTGCTCTTCGTCTGCCGGATTTGGCATAAACTTTTTATCTTCTTCACCATGAACCACTTGATACATCAAGCATACGCCAGCAAACTCATCTGTTAAAATAAGTTGATTAGCGCCCAAAAACTCTGTTTTACCAATACCAGTTAAACGCTTATGATCTAACATGGAATCTATTTCTGCGGCAATACGATAAGGTCTTAATTCAAAATCTTTTAAATGCCATTGATCAAAATGGCAAATAATATCTATTTCTAAAATATTATTTCTAAATTCTGGATTTGTCATATTAGTTGTAAAATTATCATAACTAATAATAATATAATTTAATACCGTGCCGTCCACAGTAAGTTTTGGGACTATTTTAATGTTTTTACCAAATAATTCATATGTTTCATCTTCAGTTAAATTTTTTCTATCTAAACAATCAGGGCTGGTATAATGTAATAGTTTTTTTAAATTTTGATTTTTCATAATTAAATCAACTATAATACCAGTATCTTTTTCTACAGAAAGAAAAGCTGATTTTGGATATTTGTAAGATTCTACTTTCATTCCTTTTACTCCTTTATAAATTAAAACAAGGATTCAACAATTATGGTTTTACCATATTTTCCATATTTTAATTCAAATTGGCCGCTATAAGATTGACACCACTTTACTATAACTTTTTTACCAAAAGTTTCTAAAGAAACAGGAGGTTGAACATCAGTTAAACTAACAACTTCCCACGTTCCATCTTCAGCCCCAGTAAATGTATATTCATATTCTCTTTTAACTTTAATAAAAGTTTCACCAGATATTGCTTCGGAATCATTAATTGTCTCCTCTGGAGAAACAATTAAACCGCCCACAATACCATTTTCTATATCATCTTCTGTTTCATTAGCATAATATTCAACTGCTGTTATGCTAATAATATTAGGAGTACTAATCCAATCTACAGCTTCTACTCTCCAACAGATATCTAAATTTTGTAAATAAAATTTTGAATATCTTTTAAAGTATTTTAAAGTTTTCTCATTATTAGGTAATAATATATTTAAACTATAATTAGGATTGTCTATACTTAATCCATGTTTTTGACTAGAATTAATTCTAGTTTCTTGCGGTCCAACAACAGCAGCATACACTCCATTGCGGCCATCCTCATCATCCCATTCTATATAATAAGAACATCTTCTAATATGACCTCTAAAATAAGCCAATTCAGTTAAATCTTGTAAATAAATGAGCCAATGAGTTTTTGTGCCCAGCCATTCAAAAACACTACCTGTTTTAAATCCAAATTCATAGCCAACGGATATGGTTTTCTCATCATAATCCTGTTTAGTTTTATCTGGATTAATGAGTGCGCGAACTGGTCTTTTATCTGTAGCATCCGTTCGCACAACTTCTGCTGCCTAGTAAGCACTCCAAACCGCTCTATCCAAAGAACGGCGTTTGCTTAAAATCATTCTTTCTTGCTATCTATTACCACCATTTTGTCTTAAAATAGTGGACTAATGATCTATACCTTCTATGTGATTATCTTGAGGATTAAATGGTCTTTTATCAAAAATCCCCAATCTACCTTGCATTAATCTAAATGGATGTTTATTACTTAAATCATAACCCGATGCCATAACTTAACTCCTATAACAAACTAATAGATTCAAAGACTGTTTTTCTATGTAAATCAAAATTTACATTAGCTATTTTTAATCCCTCTAATTTGCAAAGTAGCTATAAAAAAAGCGGAGATGAAACTAATTCTCCAAACCCCGCAATTTCTATAATAACAGTATCTAGTTGTTTAATCCAATCTTCATTATTTTCACGCATTGGAATTAATTTCCATAATTGGTTGGTTAATCTGCGCACATAAATTTTAATATCCTCATTAGAAAATTCTCTATTATATTTAATTTGATACACTATTATCTCCTAAAGCTGACCAAGTAGATTTATACATTCCCTCGTCCAGCTTACGACGCCCATACAATCTTTGCATATGGAAAGAATCTCTGCGCGTTTCATCAAGTAATGTTAATAACTTAGCTAAATGATTAGCCTAAGAAGTCATTTTAAAATCTTGACTACTAAATTTCATACGAGTATTTTCTATAGAGGTTACTTGCCTTTGAACCCAACCCTGTTTCATTAATAAGGCAAGTATATTAACTTCTTCTGAAGTTAGTTCAGAAGAAAAATGAGATCTATCAACAACCACTCTTGGCACTTGGGTGCCATCTTCTAAGATTTCGCCCCATTTAGTGCCAACTACAAAATCATCTTGAACTAATTCATCTTCTGTTATTATTTCAATGGAAATTTCATAGTTCATTAAATCTTTTTTAGGAAATTCAAACCCCGGAATCGCATCTATCAAAAGGTTTTGTAAATCTTTAATAGTGTCCTCCGGAGTTAATTCCATATATAAATCATCAGTAATTTTTCCAAGAAAGCGATTATAAACAGTTGCAAATAAAGTTCCCAACCGTATTCGCTCCTTTCAATTACTTACTAGTTTCTTCTTCTGTTGTTTGATAAGCTGAACCAGAAGTACGTCTAGTCGAAGTAGTGCTAGCAGTCTCAGTTCTATTTGTTCTTCTATTTTCTGCAGCCGTCTCTACTGCATTAGCAATAGCCTTAGTTACATCAAAACCAGTTTTCTCTTTAATTGCTTCTCTTTTTGCAAAATCATTTAAAGGTAAAGAAACGGCAATTTTCTTTACTAAATCAATAACTCCAACAGGAGCAAACTCTAAACAATCTAAGAAGGCATCCATCGAGCCAGTCTTTAACAACTCAGTAATCTGCTGCTCATTCATGTTATATTCAGGCTCAACTCGTAAACCCAATTCTTTTACTGCCTCAGCACTCATAATCTGTAAATATTCGGTCATCAAAGCTGGGCCGCCAGGTCTATAACTTAACTTGGTCAGCTCAGCTTTAGATATTTTCTTTACCTCACCTGGGGCGAATTCTCTACGAATACCATCCTCAGGAATTCTATATACTACAGTGCTAGCACTTCTATTTTTAACATTATAAATAATTTCAGCCATTTTTTAAATCTCCTTTTTCTCCTCAATCTAATTTAAAATTAGATCATTTTAACAGTATTAGCAGCGGTATCCTGTAAGCTCCACTGCTCCATCTCGCCTGCTAAAGAAGTGTCAACGTAAGCGCAAATGTTATTGGTTAACATAGCAACTACGCCAACTTTCTTGTAAACCTGAATCTCACGGCTTCTGTCAGCATTGGTATACTCATCAACAATGGTCTGACCCTCGAAAGCAACTTTGATCGGTTTAACATCAGCGCCAGTTGGGATAATCCAAGCATAACCTGGATCGATAACTTTCTTAGAGTTAGTCTCATCCTCAAAGCCCTGCTCAAGAATAATAACTTTTCTACCTTTATAAGCAGCAAGACGGCCAGTTCTCCAAAGCTCATCTTTCATAGCTTCGGTATATCTCCAAGCATCCTGCGGAATTAATTTAACAGCAAACTCGTTGGTGCAGTAAATAGTTGGCTCACCATAAGCAGAAGCAACAGTAAGTAATCTATCAAATGCAGCTTCATCGAAACCATCAACAGCAGCTCTGTTAGCCGGAGGTAACTGATTAATGGAAGCGTTAAGAGCAGCACCCATTTCACGATAAATTAACTCATCCATACCTTCCATAACAATTCTGGTAACTTCTGCGAAGTCTACACGGCCATCTAAGAACTCTTCAAAACCGATCTGAGCAGCACCGCCGATAGCAGAAGTAGCAACTTCAAATGCTTCTTCGTTTTTACCAAGTTTAAATACTTCATAAATACCAGCAAGACCAACACGGGTAATGAACTGTTTAGCTCTAGCATTGGAAGAAAGTTTACGACGGAATAAAGGTTTATCGCCCTGAGCGAAGGTACGAACTTCAGCGAAAGCATCATACTGCTCAGAAACTTTCTTCGGAAGAATATCATCAAGAACTTCCTCAATAATACTGAAAATTAAGTTTTTATTTTCGCGGTATAAACTATAAGTACCTGCTAATTCATTTAACTCTCTACGGAAAGTCTCATTTAAAGCATCGTAAGTAAAGTTCTCACCATTCCAGCTATAATTTACAGAAGCGGAAGGATTAGCTTTAGCTACGATTTTACCTAATACAACTAAATTATTTCTATCTAACATTTCCTTACACTCCTCTCAATTACTTAATACGCATAACTTTTACGCCTTTTTGATGATCCGGCATGGTGTAAATTTTAACAACCTGCCACTCCATAGAGCCATCGCCCTCTTTGGAAAGGATACCATCAGCAGCACGTGGGGAAAGAACATCGCCAAGAGCAACTTCAGCCTCAGCAATAGTGTTGGTAGTGAAAATATCGCCAACATTGGTTTTGAATACTCTCGGAACCATGGTGGTGCCAGCCGGCATTTTAGCAACCTGAGTTTTGGAAGCTACATGGAACGGATCTTCATTATAATGTAACTCATATGGATCAACCGGAGCGGTTACATCATCAATCTCTTTACCCTCAGCGTCTTTGCCATTGTAGTAACGAGACTGAGCATCTAAATTATATTCGCCATTGGACGGGCTGTAAATACGAGCCTGGTAGTTACCTTTAACCATAGCGAACTCACAATCAGACTGACCTTCACGATAAAGTTTAATTTCGTTGAAAACTAACATCCACTCGCCAGCACCAGTGAAGTTTACTACGCCATTTCTGTAGTCATATTTTACGAATTGTCCCTGCTCTAATACATCAATAGCTGGGTCAGCAGGTAATTGAGCATAAATCTGAGCGGTTCTCTGTGCAGAAAGATGATTCGGCTCAACCTGGCCATAACCATATTCTACATAACCTGCTTTAGATTTATAATTAGCTTTTAAAAAATCATTAAGCATTTTATATATCCTCCTAAATAATTACATATCTTTAGATACTGCTCTTACTGCTTTAACCCAAGCAGGAGCACAATCATCTTCGTGGTGTAAACTATAAGTTACTGTTTCGGATTTTTTATCATCATCCTCAGTGCCAAAGTTTACTTTGTTGCGAACACAAATAATGCTAAGTTTAGCCTCGATGTCATCAATAGAGTAAGTGTCAATGTTGTCAATAACATCCTGTTTATCTTCATCGGATAACATATAGAAGCTATCAATCATAGCTCTTTTTTCTTTTGTCTCTACTGTTTTCTTAAATTCTTTCAAAGAAGTTAAATCTGCAACAGTTAATTCATTAGCAGCTTTTAATTCATTGAAAGCTAATTCAAGAGCAGAATATTTATTTTGTAATTCAACATACTCAGGAATTTCTTCTAAGCAATAAGCAGTTTTTTCTTCTTTTTCTTCTTCAGACTCTGCTTCACAAGTGCATTCCTCAATAGGTTTATTACATTCTGGACAAACTTTTTGTTCTTCTACAGGATTCTCAATTTTATCCTCTTCAATTTTATTAAAGTTGCCCAAAAATTTTTCAATTTCTTCAACAGAAAATTGAGGCTCAGCTTCATCAGCCCAAGACTCTAACTCAACCATTTCGGAGAAGCTATAAGTTTCCTCTGCTAAAGAAATGTTCAAGCGATATAATTTATCTTCTTCTGTTTTTACAACAGCAAATACTTGCTCTTCTTCATCTTTGCACACATTTATAATGGAATACTTTTCATTTGAATAAGTATCACTAATATGACTATAAAGAGCAGTCCATAATGCATCGCCTACTTCTACGGCATATCTAGTAAACATTTCTTTTCCTCCTTTATCTAATAATTCTTTTATTTCATTCATCATTGAGAAAAGTTGTTCTTTAAAACCATCATCAAATGAAAATTCAATACTTGGCGCTCCAATAGAAGCTCCTTCAAAACAAGGCTCTTCTTCTTCACCCAAAATACAAAGTTTAGAAATTATTGTTTCATTAATGATAAAAAACTTGGAATTAGAATCAAACAAATTTGCCCTTGACATTTTTGTAAAATCTTTATCAAGTTCCATTGATTGGTTATTACCGCGCTCAATAATACGTTTAGATTCTGGATATTGACCAGTCCAGATATAACCTTCAGTCATTAAATATTCGCGCTCAACCTATTCATCATCCAAAAATTTTTGAAACCAAACTTTTGCATTTAAATCTACAAAACCATAAGGTCTAGTAAGTTCTTTAAAGCGAAGTTCTCCATCTTCAAATACAATTTGTTTTTCATGCTCTAAGAAATCTTGGGTTTCTTCGCAATATAAACCAACAATAGGAGAACCTCTTAAACTACTAGCCATTTGTGTGGCTACTTCTTTAGTAATTTTAGTTCTGTTTCTATTGAATTCATTATCATCAACCCAACATACTTTAATTTGAGTTTTAGAAATTAAAGGACTAAAATCAGTAGGCTGTAAATTAATAAATTCAATAGGAGTGTTTAATTTAACGCTAGTATGCATTGATATTCCTCCTTAGCTCATACTTTCACGATTTAAAATAGTTTTATCACTTTTTTGATCGTCTGGCAATTCTGGACGTCCAGCTTCCCCGGATTCCGTTTTTAAAATATCTGAACTGCTCATAGTATTGGAACTTAAAGGTGGAATCATAACTTCTGTTAAATGTAATACCTTATTTTCAAAATAAGCAGAATTTAAAATAAAACTTTGAGAATGGCCCAAAGCTATTTGAGCTAACATTTTTGAATTACCGATAGTGGTTTGATCTTTATAAATTTTTGCTAAATCTCTATAATTATATTGCGTAGTTTCAAGCATATATAAAGTAAAGTGATATTTCTTTTTATTTTTAATATTCATATTGGTAATAATTTTATTAAAGAAAATATTGAATTGAAATAATAAATCTCTCATTGAAGATTCGTCATTTAAAATAGATTTATCTAATGACATATTACCATCTGTATTAAATAAATTTTGAGAAATACCAAAAGCATTATATGCAGCACGCTCAATTTTTTCTAAATCATCCGAAGAGGTTGATGTATTTTTATCAGAAATATCAATAGAATCAACATCAGCAAAAGTAGTCATTACATTAACACCAACTGCGCCACTTAACATATCTACGGTATTTTTATGAATGTCAGCAATTTCTTCCATACCAAAAATTAAATCACCGTTTTTATCAAGTGGAATCTTCTGGGTAACAATTTTTAACAATTTTTGTAATTGTTTTTTTCTATCTAAAGCTTGCGCAGCTTCCAAATCAATTAAATAAGGAGTAGCATTTACAAACATAGGAACGTCATTTTTATTACAATTAAATTTTACACAATTGCTAGGCTCAAGCATAAACCAGGAGCCAAAACCCATACCGCTATCAGAAGGAAGTTTTCTTTCTTTGTATAAAATATAACCTTTTTTAAATTCTCTGGGGAATAGGTCTAAAATTTTAGTTCTTTGTTGAATATTAAAAGTATCAAAATAAGACATATCAAACTCAACAGCAGGACAACCATTAACCTCATATCTTGTGCGGCAATACTTGACTGGTAGTTGTTGAATAGTAATTTGAGTATCAGAAGGAATTAGATAACCATAATAGCATCCATTTTTTACTACTTCTAAAGCAATATCGCCACATAATTTTTTAATGTGCGAATTATCTAAGAAATTTAATATTGAATAATAATCTTTCAAAATGACTTCTTCTTTTACTTTATTATCAAATACCTCTGGAACCATATACCAATCGTATCTATATAAAAAAGCAAAGTAATTGCTCACAGTCTAATATATACCATTTACTTTATAATAAAAATTAGAAATATTTCTTAATTCTTCCAGATCATTGTTTACCATAGCTTGATGAATATAACCTTTATTCGTATAAGGCACTCTGCGCTGATTGGTAGCCAAAGTATCTAGTTGTAATACAGCATCTTCTAAATTTTTATTATTCACTTTAATTGTGCCATATTTTAACACTTCTTTTTGTTTTTCGTCCAAAATTTAACCCCCTTTCATTAATTATAAGCTCGATTGATTATATAATCATAATTAATCAAATGTTCATCTGTATAAGGAATTTCTATTAAGGTAATATTATTTAAAGCGCAAAATCTTCTTTTTTTATTATCATTATATTGTTGCTGATATAAACCTTTTTTTCCACCAAATTTTGGACTAGCCTCATAATGTTGTTTTCCTTGATATTCAATTATAAAATCTATATTACCATCATCATCAAAAATTACAAAATCAAAGCGACTATCGAAGAGGCCTACCGTTTGGGGAATTTAATCCATCAAACGAATACTCTTCTTTAAAGATCATTTCGTTTTGTTCTAAAATCTCATGAATTTTAATTTCTCCTCGACTTGCCTTCATTCCATACATCACTCCTTTTTGTATATAAATTTATTTCAATAGTTATCAAAAATGAGGCTAGCAAAATTATAAAAAAATGACCAAAATTTTAAGTGAAAAAATTCCAATCTGATGCTTTAAATTTTTTACGCTTCTTTTTCTTTTCTTCTTCCAGCTTGATATAATACAAACCGTATTCAAGAGAAGAAACCTTATCCTTACCAATCTTATTATTAATTTGTCTAAGGGTTATATGAATGTTACTTTCTGTAACCTGTCTTAAATTCAATAATTCTTCTTTTAACACATTAGTTAATAGGAATGGGCGCAGATACATTTTTCTTTCTTCTGGGGACATAGCCTGGCCCACTTTAGTTAATAATAATTTTTCTTTAGCTATTTTTTCCTCAAGTAAAAATTTGATTTTTCCAGATTGAAGTGCAACTTGTAAGGCTACGTGTGCTTCCGTATTCAATTGCGCATTGGCTTTTACAATATAAATAGCATCATCTTCTGTATTATTAGTATGGAATTTTTTATAATAATTTTCTAAATCATTCTCAATACCAAAATCAGGAAAAATCTCACCAGTTTCTACGTCAATCTGGGTTTTTACCATATAATCTATTAAACCAATACCTACATTATTTTCCATTAAGCGCGCAACACTTAATGCGTTATTAATAAACTGCTATATGTTTCCATATAGATAAGACTATATCATTACCTCATTGAGGTATCTTCCATTTCGATTTAAGGGATTCTCACCCACCCCATTAGCTTGGGCCCTACTCCTATTGGTAATTTTCATACCCATTTCAAGGATAGTCGTTGAACTTTAATTAATTAAAATTTATGTTTTCAGTTAAATGTTTCCAGTTTCGTTTGTTTTTAATGGCTCCTACCACATCTTCACTCACTTCAATCCGTTTACCTATTTCTTTTTGAGTAAATTGTTTAGATAATAACATTTCTATAATTTCTTTCACATTTTCTTCTGTAAGTTTAGTGGCATTATTATACTCTCCTGTTTGATTATGTCTTAGACCATTTTTACAAGCATGATTGATATTTTCTTGACAAGTGGACCATTCTAAATTAGATAAACTATTATTTTGTTTATTTCCATCTAGATGATTCACTTGTAAATTTTCCATATTTTCTACAGGAAAAAAGCTTTCTAAAATTAAACGATGCACTGAATATGTATGACGCCCATCTAAAGATATTAATCTAACCTTTTCATAGTCATCTTTATCCAAATGTTTACTTAAAATACGTCCACTGGTTTCACTATAAATATTACCATCCTCTAAGGCATAATAATTATATTTTAATTGATATTTTTTACTGATTATTAACTGTTTTTTCATAAATTTTGAAACCTCCAAAAGAAGTTTTAACTAATTCTTAGCTGCTGATTGCCATATCATTATATAAATGACTTAGGTTTCCAGCAATTAGAAAGATTTGCTTATACTATTGCTAGCATAAGGGACCAGTATTATTAATCCATTACCATCTATTACCAATCTACGAGCTTTATATTGATAATATAATTTTTTTAATTCTCTAGACTGATCTTCAAAGTGCATATCGGACATAGTTATAATATTTACTAAAGTAATGACTGCGGGGCCTTGAGTTTGCGGTATGACCTTTAAAACAGATACTACCGTATCGCATCCTTTTCGGCCAACGTCCACAGATAAAATATAATATGAAGTTTTTGTAGTATGACCAGAATATTCATATTCTGGTTTTTGTAATTTTCTATTCCTATCAAAAAATTCAGCATTAAAAAATGCATCTTCAGAAGCACCGGCCCAAGAAGATTCATATTCACGTCCAAATGATTCTTCATTGTAAGTGCCGTCATTTTTAAGGTCTTGAATAAAGCTTTTATTCTGCAAACCCATTAATACAGGAATGCGCCAAGTGCCACCCATAATAAAAGCTTTTTCTGGCTCTAAACTCATTCTAACGAGTAGAGTAATTAACTTGTCATAGCTAAAGGTATTACGATAGCCTGCTGTAGTCACATAGATCTGGCTTTTGTTCAATACTTCCGATGCTTGTGCACTACCATCTAGACATCTTCTATCTACGTTCATCATAGGAATGATAACTTCGCTCAAGATCTTACCATCTACACCAACACATTCCTCAATAAGTCCACCATGACGTCGCTTACCTCTTGAGCGCTCAGCAGCTACAATGTTATCAAAATAAGAGCCACTTTTAAATTTATAAATACAATAATCTTTACTAGCTAATGTTTGGCCTCTTGTCCAGTCTATTTCCTTTTTTAAAGCTGGAACAAGAGAACAAAGCTCATTAACTTTTTCCTAAATAATGCCTGCGGACTGCTCTTTACCACCAGAAGTAACAAACAATTTAGCTCCTGGGTAAAGAATACAGCGACACATAAGCACTAAAATAGAAAGGAAAGATTTTGAATATGCACGGGGGAAGGTCATATAGACATATTTGTATCTCATTGATACTCGTAAAAATACTCTTTGATAAGAAAAAAACTTTAAAGGTTTATCTCTAGAACTATCTCCGCCATCCTACATAAAATCAATCATTAAATCTGGATATTCTCTCCAGAAGGCAATATAATTGCGCAGAGGCTCAAGTATGGTTTTTACTCGTTCTTCAGATACACCAATCTTTTTTTGCCCATTGGAGAGATGTAATAAATCATTTAAAGCCATTTATTACTCACCCTCCATCTCTTCAAAAAATTCATCATTAGATTGCTCTAAGCTATCTTCATATTCTTGAAAAGCTTCATAATCAGATAAATTTAGACTAGAAACCGCATCGTCAGAAAATAATTGCTCCTCAAATTCCTCATCAGCCAAATCATTAGTATCAATAATAGCTTCATTCATACGATCTCGCTCAATAGCTTGAAGCGCATTTTCAAACATATTGCTAAGATTACTTTCTCCCTGCACCAAACTTTTTGTGTAATTTTGTAAGTCTAAAATAACTTTATCAATCTTATCATTTGGCGTATCCACATAGTAGCGAGGAATAAAACCTTCTTTTTCGCAGATGGCAACAAGTGCGCCAATGCAATCTATATCTTCACTCGCAGCTTCTTTATTCTGAACCGCAGTAAATTTACCAGATTTCATTAAGCTATCATAAGCTTTTTGCATTTTCTGGAAACCTTCTACGTCGCCAATATCAATAAGCTGATTGGCCTTTAAAGATGTTTTACATAATAATTTTAAGGTATCAATGTGTCCTGCACTCTGAATGTCATAAGAGTTCATCATTTCTTCGTATAATTGTTCTAATTGAACCCATTCAGAAGGACGATAATTTTTGCCCCATTTTAAACGCAAATAAATTTTATCTTCTTCTGTTAAATCTACATCAAAAGCAGGAGAATCATCTTCAATAGGAGAAAAAGAATCTGCGGCAGCTGCTGCCTCAGCTTCGCGCACATAATCTGGTTTTTCTGGCATAGTTATAACATTCTGAGTAATTGCGGCGTCGATTTGTTGCTGGTCATAACCCGTTCGGCGCATAGTTTCCTCAATTTTAGCATTTTCTAACTGTTGAAGATATTCAGTATCTTTCCAACGATAATTTTTAAATTGTTTAAGTTTCATATTAGCAATGTATTTGCCCAATACATTGCTACTTGTTATTTCATCTTGTTTAGCTACTATTTTATTTAAAATCTTGTGCCATTCTTTTGGCACGTAAGGGATATCAATTTCTTCTAAAATCCACAAATAGGTAGAAGGATCCCAGTTGTCAACGTGCATCGTAATGCACTTTTTGCACTGATGCAACTTTCCGCCATTTGGATATTTCTCTCTATTGTTAGAAGTATAGAAAGAGCTTTCTACTAGCGTGCGGTTGCATTTTTCGCAATAATAACTTTCGGCCATTATTTCTTCTCCTTACTTGCTTTACTGCGGCACTCCTTACAGATGCTGTAATAACCATCTTTTGCTGGTTTATTTTTCGCAAAATAGAAAGGGTGCATCAATTTTACTGTTTTGCATCGTTTGCAATATTTGTATTTACCTTTTTTAACATTAGTATAATAAAATTGAATAATTTCTTCTTCTGCTTTTGTAGCTATTAATTTAGGTATTTTTTTAGTCCAAAGCGCTGAAATATATTCTATAGTATAATTAACATTAAATTCTTCTTCAATTTTCTTTTGAATTTGAACACTAGTAAGTCCATCAATTTTATATTCTACTATTCTTTCATAGAGAGGATAAGGAGCAAGAGCTAAAGTAGCTACATGATCAAAATCTTCCATTACATACCACAAATCTTTCTCAAAATTTCCTGCGGCATCTTCACGCAATGCAGAATAATGTTTAAGAATTGCGGCACATACCTTAGGATTCGTGAGAGATACGCCTTCCGCCTCCAGAAGGTCGTTTTCGCCCAAGGTCCAGGAGTCCGCAAGAGAGATGAAGTTGCGAGTATAGGTTAAGTTAGTTGATGGAATTGGTTGGCGAAATGCGTTTTTAATTACATATTGGTCTTTGCGCATTTCAATAAGAATTTTTTTGATTAAATAGACATTTTTACCAGATGTTTTTTTAAGCATATTTTCCCAAATTTTAATGGCGTCGCGCAATTGGCGCAATTCTGGGATATCGTCCAGATCTTTTTGGGTAATCGCCACTTTTGGTCTAAAAATCACATTTTTATCTTCGGTCATCATAGGGTAAAGTGCGTCCTCTCCTGCTTCGAATTGGGAGACTAAGCCTTCGAGAGAAGTTTCGCGTTTGCGCACGGTCACCATACGATTATCTGTTAATAATTTTTTATCTTTTTTCTCCTGACAAAGAACGAGATAATCAGTTAAAACTTCTAAATATGTTTCTGAGGGATTAGGATTTTCCTCTAATATTTTGTTTACTAATTTTAATCTTTCTTCTGGAGATTTTATAGTATAATCTAATTTCAGTTTTTATCATCTCCAATCTTTTATTATAATTATACTAAAAAAAATTTGAAAAGTCAAAAAAATTATGGTATAATTTATTTAAAAAAAGGAGAATTTTTTATGAAAGCTATTTTATAGGTTAAAAGTAAGAAGGAGATTACTAAGTTAATTGAGGAATTGGACATTGAGCGAGCTCATTGGTATTATTATGGGTCTGATGAGGGATTGAAGGAAGAAGTAGAGGATTTAGTTCCTTTTTATGAGGAAATTATTATTGTGGTAGATAGGGACGAAGATTGAAAAATTAGATTATCCAAATTGAAAAACGATTTACGAAATTCCAAATTAAAAAATGGTTTGCAAAATTCCAAATTAAAAAATGGTTTGCAAAATTTTGTGTGCCAGGGAATAGTAAATTACAAGTTTAAAAAATTTTTTTCCCATAAGTATACCCCCACCCTATTGTAAAAAAGTAAAAAGGCTCATAATATTAAAATGCGCAGCTTAGTCTTAGGGTGGAGGGAGTGGGCCATACGCTCACTGACGAGCGTTTTTTCAGAATGTCAATAGTCTGAAAAAATTTTTGTGCAAATTGCACAAAAAAATTTTGCACAAAAATTTTCCCGAAAATTTGTGCAGATTGCACAAAGCGCTTTAGCACTTTAAAGCGCTAAAGTAATTTCACAAGTTCGTCGAACTTGGTCTTTAGCGGTTAGTCAAGACTAACTCAAAGGGCGCTTTACCTTAGTAAAGCGTTGAAGCGGGCGAGCCACTTTAACGAGTTAAAGCGTTAAAAGAGCGAAGCCTTAAAGCGGGCGATATTTCCTACCTAATCGGTAGGAATACAAGAGCCTGCTCGGTAAGCTACCGAGTCGCTTTAGTGAGTTAAAGCGGTAAAGGAATGAAGCGCTTTGCCCAATCACTTTAAAGCGGTAAAGCATTGAAAGGGCAAAGTCCTACCTAAGCAGTAGGAAAAAACTTGTCTTTGAGTGAGGGAATAATTTCCTACCTAAACAGTAGGAGAAAAAAGGAAAAGTAAAAATAAATTTTATTTTTTCCGTTCCAATATAGGGCAAAGGTTTCCCCTGTAAACTGCCGAACTACTTTCGTGCGTTAAAGCGTTAAAGGAATGAAGTGCCTGCTCGACACTTCGTGCCCAAGAGGGCGAACCACTTTAATGAGTTAAAGCAGTAAAGCTTTACAGTATTAGATTATTTCCTATTCAAACAGTAGGAGAAAGTTTGTTAAATTCTTAACTTATCAATTGGGCGAAGTCGGTTATTTAATTACGTTAAATTATTAACAAGGAACGCTTTGGCGCGCAGATTAGATTTTTTAAGTTTGTTAAGTTTATAACAATACAAGAAGCCTGCTCGATGGTTAGTCAAGACTAACTGACTAAACAATAGCAAGAATAAAAGGCAAGCTTTTCACTTGCCTTATCTTTGCTTTATTCTTTTGCTCTGACTTAGTGAGGTAAGATGATCCAGTCAGTAATTAACTGTTTTCTTACGATGTGAGAGATTACGGCACCTAAATGCACATTAGCTCTTTTCAGAACTAAGATCTTAGCTTCGCCCAAGGTCTTTGCGGTTTTAACTTCGCCATTGCTAAATTTTACAGTATACATATTTTTTACCTCTTTCTTTCTTTTGGGAATTCATTTGTTCCCTGTGATTATAGTATACCACATATTAAGCCATATGTCAATACTAAAAGCGCACTTTCTACCTTTTGCACAAAAGGCTTGCAAAGAAACAAGGAAAATATGTATATAATAACTAAAGCTATTATATTGTTTAATTTATATCAATATCATAAGGCTTAACATTTACTATATAATCATCTGTGTTGGTTTCTATTGTTTTGTTGGTGTGTATCCGTAATATAACGGGCTGATTGATTACTACATTATTACATGAACAAGCCCATAGATTAGAATATTCATCCTCAAACATAACGGTATTATTTTCGTCTATTGATTGCACTACTGCGGGAATAGAATAATACAATCGGCTATGCATAAAAGCAAGACTAAGCGAACACAAAAAACCAGAAATAACCAAACTCAAACACAATAGAAGAACATATGTTTTCGTTCTCATTTTAACAATCCTTTCCAATAAGGAGCAGGCGGATTTCCCACCTGCTCGATATTTTTTTAATTATACATTTTCAAAATTACCTTGAAAAAGTTCCAATCGGAAGCCAATTCTCTTGCGGCATTAACTTCAAAATAGCTTGCTACCATCCACAACAGAAGCAGACCAACAACAACATACAATGCAATTTCAAATTTTTTATACATCTCTTTTTACCTCTTTCTTTCTTCTGGGGCTTTACTCGTTCCCCACAATGCTATTATAGCATATTTTTTAATGAAAATCAACCCTTTTTCCAAAAATAGCAGAATAAACAAAATTTTATTAAAAAACAAGAAAAAATTGTAAGTCCTGCTCGATTTGTATATATTACACAAAAAAAGATAAAAAAGCAGGCTGATTTTTGGCTTGACTTTTCCGTTCGTTTGTGGTATAATAAATGGGGGGAGTGCGCCCATTACGCTTTAGCAAGTTAAAGTGCTAAAGTTAGTTATAACTAACCAATGGAACGAAAAGTTTGTTAAAACATTAACATTAAGCAGCAAAAAAAACGGGGGACTTTTTGTCCCCGTTTCTTATAACCAACCGAACATAAAATCGTAGGTTTTGTCTAACCACTTCGGGCATTTGTCCCAACTGGTCATATTATAAGCTATGAAAATAATATAACTAAAAGCAAGGAATAAAGCAACAACCAAACCAATAACAGCTAAAATAATCATAATCTTAAATCTCCTTTTCTGAGGTTTCCATTTCCTAACCTCTGTATATATTGTACCACAAATAAAGGCATTTGTCAATCCCTTTTTTCAAATTTGGGAAACTTTTTTACGTAAAAAAACAAGAGAAAAAAATAGAAAATTTTATATAATATGCACAACACAAAAAATCCTGCTCGGTTAGTTGCAACTAACCTGCGGGGCAAAGTTTGTTAAAATATTCACATTAAAGCTTTAACGCATTAAAGCGCACCCGTTCCTGCTCGATTTAACGCTTTAATAGGATGAAGCAAGCGGGCGAACTGGTTAGTCAAGACTAATTTACTTTTTAACTTTAGCACTTTAAAGTTAGCTATGACTAACCTAAGGGGCGAAGATTGTTAAAATATTCACACTAACACTTTAATCTGCTAAAGTGAACAGGGGGAGAACTGGTTAGTCAAAACTAATTTACTTTTTGACTTTAACTTATTAAAGCGATGAAGTTAGTCAAGACTAATTTACTTTTTAGGTTTAGCAAGTTAAAGTGCTGAAGTTAGTTGTAACTAACCAAAGACAGAAAAAAACGGACTTTTCAGCCCGTTTTTTTTAGATGTTAGTTACCTCAATAATCTCGATCATCGGGTCGGCATCAATGGAAGCAAGACCTGCGGAAGTAGCAAATACTTCGATTTTTTCTTCCGTTCCACACCATTTATAGGTTACACGGTAGAGATTAGATTTTTTGGTTTCCTTTTTGAATAATTTTCTGAACATTTTGAATACCTCTTTCTTTCTGTTTTGGGCTCTTGTCTGTCCCTTACAAGTAATATTATATCACATCTTAACCCCAAAATCAATACTTTTTTTGATTTTCTACTTTTTGCACAAATTTTTTTCATTTTTTTATGTATTTTTGTGCAAAAAGTAGAAAATCAAAAAATGTATTGACTTTGTACTTATTTTCTGCTATAATATACTTGTAAGGAACACAAGAAACCTTACAAGAGAAAGAAAGAATGAGGTAAAGAAAGATGTTAAAAAATTTGATGAACGAATTAAACGAGCTGGTAAAAAATGGCGTTGCTACTTATGAAATGGACGAAGATGCAAAGCTGATCGAGATCAATTGGCTTAGATACCGCATCAACTCCGAGGGCAGGGTCGTCGAAAAGGAAGAAGTCGAGGATCTGCGTGACGATATCAACCCGGCTTATGAATTTGATGAATACCGTAGCGAAAAATTCCTTGATAAGGTTTGCGAGTATCACAAAACCATTGAATTATCCGATATGTCGGTTTGGTCCTTTGACTGGTTCAATAATTCTCTGGATTTACTTAGAGAAACAGACGAAACTTTCGACGAGTTTATGGAACGATTATATTAAAAAGGAACGGGCAAAAAATTGCCCGTTTTTTTTGATTGTTTTTCCTATTGTTTTAGTGGGAAATCTGGACTATATGGGTTAGTCAACACTAACTGACTATTTTATTTCCTGCTCGAACAATAGGAAATAAAAAATTGGGGCTTCGTTATTTTGCGCAAAAAATTATTAAAATTGAGCAGGATTTTTGACACAGGAAATTTTAAAAAAGTATTGATTTTTGAGTTAAGATGTGCTATAATATAAGAGTAGAGAACAATAGGAGTTCTCAAGAGAAAGAAAGATGAGGTAAATCAAAATGAAAAAAATCGAAATCTACAAAGACAACAAAGAAATGGAAACCGTAGCAATGTTTGAGGAAAGTCAGTTGATCGAAGCACTGGAAATGTTCCACGATTTGACCGACTGGGCAAATCGCTTTGATGAAGATTTGGCTACTGCATGGGCTGAGGCAATCGAAGCAGGACACGCAGGAATTGGTGCCGCTGGATATAGTATTGAAATGTATGAGCCGGGGGAATAATCCCCCGGTTTACTGGGAAAAGTTTTCAACATAATGATTGTTGAAAGTTTTCAACATGGTGGTTGTTGAAAGTGTTGAAAACTCCTGGGCCGAGCCTTATCGATTGTGAGGCTCGGCAATTTGAACTTTATGCAATTTGCACAAAATTTTCAAGAATTTTTTGAATCTACGTCTTGCACAAAATTTTCCCAAAATTATATAAAATTTTTGTGCATAGTG
>JAEIGA010002646.1_pt1 | contig 28483 bp, 20 predicted proteins | sample 9270691 | NCBI WGS metagenome assembly JAEIGA01 (sample SAMN17057246, study PRJNA624740) | gut metagenome | biome: biome; isolation source: fecal sample | host: Bos grunniens | place: China: Xizang | collected 2019
ATTATTCAAAGATCAACCATATAAAATTGAATTAATTAACGACCTTCCTGAAGGTGAAACAATTACAACATACAAACAAGACACTTACATTGATTTATGCCGCGGACCTCATGTTGAAAGCACAAAAGAAATTAATGGACAAGCTTTTAAAATTGCAAAAGTAGCTGGTGCATATTGGCGTGGAGATGCAGAACGACCTATGTTAACTCGTGTTTATGCATACTGTTTTGCAAAACCAAACGATTTAAAAGATTACTTAAAATTGCTTGAAGAAGCAGAAAAAAGAGACCATAGAAAACTTGGTGTTGAAATGGATTTATTCCATCTTGACCCAGAAGATCCAGGTCAGGTTTTCTGGCATGCAAATGGTTGGACTTTGTACACAACAATTCAAGAATATATCCGTCAAAAACAAAAAGCTGGTGGATATTTAGAAGTACACACACCATCTATAATGCCACGCAGCCTTTGGGAACGCTCTGGACACTGGGCAAAATACCAACAGAATATGTTCGTTACAGAAAGTGAAAAACGACTTTTTGCTATTAAACCTATGAACTGTCCTGGTCACCTTGAAATTTTCAACACAAAACTTCGTTCTTACAAAGATTTACCATACAGATTTGCTGAATTCGGTAGTTGTGCAAGAAATGAACCAAGTGGAACTCTTCACGGAATTATGCGTGTTAGAGGTTTTGTTCAAGATGATGGACACATTGTTTGTACAGAAGATCAAATCTGTGAAGAAGTTTCAAAATTCTGTAATTTCCTAAAAGATATTTACAAAGATTTTGGCTTTGACAAAGATATTAAAGTAATGTTCAGTACACGCCCTGAACTTCGCGTAGGAACTGACGAAGATTGGGACAGAGCAGAAAACGCTTTGGCAGAAGCATGTAAAGCAGCTGGTCTTGAATATGAAATTCAACCTGGTGAAGGCGCATTCTACGGACCAAAACTAGAATTCCAATTGGTAGACTGTTTAGGCAGAAGATGGCAGTGCGGAACTATCCAAGTTGATTATCAATTACCAAGTGCAGAACGCTTAAACGCTCAATACATTGGTGCTGACAATCAAAAACATCACCCAGTAATGTTACACAGAGCAACATTAGGTTCAATTGAACGCTTCCTTGGAATTCTTATTGAAAACTTTGCAGGCGCATTACCTACATGGCTTCATTTTGAACAAGCTGCTGTTGTTCCTGTTGGAAACGACTTTGACGAATATGCAAAAAAAGTAAATGACACTTTAGTAGCAGCAGGAATTCGTTCAAACGCATACATTTCTGATGACAACATGAAATCAAAAATCAAAATGATTACAAAGGAACACAAAACTCCTTACATTTTGATTGTAGGTCAAAAAGAAATGGAAGAAGGAACTGTTTCAGTTAGATTTAGACAATCAAGTGGTTTGGAACAAAAAACTTTCAAACTAGAAGATTTTGTTGCCTATGTACAAGATAAAGTAAATACACACTTTGTTGGAATCTAATTAAAATCCATAAACAAAAAAAACTGTCTGGCAACAGACAGTTTTTTTTATCTCAATAAATTATCAAACACAAGCAGAAGTAAAAAACTTACTTCCACCTATGATTTTTTTATTCCCATTCAATTGTTCCGATTGGCTTTGGAGTCAAATCGTAAACAACACGGTTAATTCCTTCTACTTCAGATGTAATTCTTGCTGTAATTTTATTCAACAATGAATATGGAATTTCTTCAATTGTTGCAGTCATTGCATCAGTTGTATTTACAGCTCTAATAATTGCAGGCCAACCTTCATAGCGTTTTCCATCACGAACACCTACACTCTTGAAATCTGGAACAGAAATAAAATACTGCCAAACTTTACCAGCAAGTCCTGCATTATCAAATTCTTCACGAAGAATTGCATCAGCTTCACGAAGAGCGTTTAATCTATCACGAGTAATTGCACCTAAACAACGAACTCCAAGTCCTGGTCCTGGGAATGGCTGACGATAAACCATTGCCTTTGGTAAACCAAGAGCTTCACCAACAACACGAACTTCATCTTTGTAAAGAAGACGAACAGGTTCAACAAGTTCAAACTGCATATCTTCAGGAAGTCCACCAACATTATGATGAGCTTTTACACCATCACTTTCGATAATATCAGGATAAATTGTTCCTTGAGCCAAGAAAGAAATTCCTTCCAATTTGCTAGCTTCTTCATCAAATACTTTGATAAATTCACCACCAATAATTTTGCGTTTCTTTTCTGGTTCAGCAACATCTTTTAACAAATCTAAAAATCTATCAGTTGCATCAATATAAATCAAATTTGCATCAAGTTGATTTTTAAAAACTTCTATAACTTGTTCACTTTCGCCTTTACGCATTAATCCATGATTAACATGAACACAAACTAATTGCTTTCCGATTGCTTTAATCAACAAAGCAGCAACAACAGAACTATCTACTCCACCAGAAAGAGCAAGCAAAACTTTTTTGTCTTTTACTTGTTCACGAACTAATTCAACTTGTTCATCAATAAATTTGTTAGCCAATTCAATGGTTGTAATTCTAGCCATATCATCAGGTCTTTTGTTAGGTAAATCCATACTAAAAACTCCTATATTAATTTTTAACACATTTTAATATTCTATGAAAAGTAATTTACAAAAATTTTTTCAAAAAATTTATAAAAAAAAGCTTGATTCTTTTTACAAAAACCAAGCCTTTAATTAATTTACAAAGTTTGTAATGTGCGTTCAATTCTTTCCAAAGAACGTTCTACGCCTAAAATCAAAATTGAACCCATCAATGGAGGAGAAACTCTACTTCCTGTAACAGCCATACGAATTGGCATCATAAAGTCACCAAGTTTTACTCCAAGCTTTTCTGCCATTTCACGAGCCAAAGCTTCACTTCCTTCGTGATCCAAATTAGGTAATGCTTTTACAAATTCTTTTGAAGCTTCCAAAACTTCTTTAGTTTTTGCTAAATCAAGCTTTTTAGGAATAATTTGGTCAGCAGCAGGAACAGCAGGTTCAGTAAACAAGAAGTGAACCATTTCTGCAGCTTCTGTAAGATACTTTAAGCGTTCCTTAATTAATGGCATAAGTTCCATCAATGCTTTTTTTACATCAGCGCTACTCATATTCATTGAAGTATCAACACAAACAGGTTCACCATCATCACCAAGAGCAATTCCTGAATATTCAGGGCCCACATGAGGAGCTGGGAATTCATCAGAAACATTAATTTCTAATGCAGCATCACCTGTTTTAGTAATAAATGGTAAAGTAGCTTTGTACAATTCTTCATCAGAAAGCATACGAATATACTGACCGTTATACCATTCAAGTTTTTTATAATCAAAAACAGCAGGAGATTTATTCAAATGTTCCAACTTAAAGTTTTGAGCTAATTCTTCAAGAGTATAAATATCCTGACCTTCAACATAAGAACAACCAAGCATAGCAACATAGTTAATAATTGCCTGTGGTAAATATCCTCTTGCTCTAAATTCATTTACAGAAGTTGCACCATGGCGTTTAGAAAGTTTCTGTCCGTCTTTTCCGTTTACCATTGGAAGGTGACAGAATTCTGGATGTTCCCAACCAAAAGCACGATACATCTGAACATGCAAAGGTGTAGAAGGAATCCATTCCTGAGCACGCATAACATGAGTGATTTTCATAAAATGATCATCAACAATATTTGCCAAGTGATATGTTGGAAATCCGTCAGTTTTTAACAAAACAGGATCTGGGCTTATATCTTCATTTTTCCATTCAATATCACCAAGAAGATGGTCATGAAATTTTGTAACACCTTCCATTGGAACTTTCAAACGGATTACATAAGGTTTTCCAGCGTCAAGATTTGCTTTTACTTCTTCTGGAGTTAAATGGCGACAGTTTCTATCATAACCAGGAGCCATTTTATTTTCAGTTTGAATTTTACGAATTCTATCAAGGCGTTCTGAATCACAGAAACAGTAATAAGCTTCACCTTTTTCTACTAATTCAAAAGCATATTTTTTATACAATTCAAATCTTTCACTCTGAACATAAGGGCCATATTCTCCACCCTTTTCTCCGCCTTCATTCCATTCAATGCCAAGCCAAGAACAAGTGTCATAAAGATTTTTTACATATTTTTCATCATAACGAGTGCGGTCTGTATCTTCCAAACGAAGAATAAATTTTCCGCCTTTTGAACGTGCATACAAATAATTAAAAAGTGCAGTACGAACTCCACCAATGTGCTGCATTCCAGTAGGAGATGGAGCATAACGAACACGAACTTCATTTTCTGACATATAAATTCCTCATGTTAATAAATCTATCTATTAATGTATATTATAGTAAATAGTACATTATTTTACAATTGAGTTAAATAACGCAGTACAACCTTCCACAATATCTTCATAAGTATCATCAAAATTGTGAGTATACCAAGGGTCTGCAATATCTCTATCTTTTCCTGCGTAAGTCAAAAGCAACTTAACTTTATCATTAGGGTCTTTATTCCAAGCGTTTTCCATATAATAAAGATTTTGAACATCCATTCCGATTAGCAAATCAAAATAGTCGTAATCTGCAGGAGTAATTTTTCTGGCACGACGCTTTGCAAAAGGAACATTCATCTGAGTAAGTTTTTCCTTAGTTCCAGGATGCACATCATTTCCAATTTCTTCAGAACTAACAGCGGCAGATTCAATAACAAAATCATTTTCCATCCCCGCATCTTTTACAATTTTTTTCATTACAAATTCAGCCATTGGAGAGCGACAAATGTTTCCATGGCAAACAAATAAAATCTTAGTCATAACAGTAATATAACAAAACAATAAACAATAATAAAGATATAATATTTTTTATTTTACGGGGTCATTTTTGATTAATTCCTTCCACTCATTAATCAAAAACCGGGCTTTTCGCAATTCGCCGTCTAACCGCGGCTCAGGGGAATAACAATAAGTTCTGAAAACAGCACTTATTGCCATTCCCCCTGCTTCGCAGTTGCTACAATCCCTTGCCCTAAAAATATATAACAAAATTTAATAAAAAAAGTTGAAAATCTCAAATTCTGATTTATACTAATTTAGAAGATATTTTAAAATAATGAGGAAAAAAATAATTATGAAAAATGACAAGAAAACATTACCAATTATTGCATTGGTAGTATTATTAGGAATGTATATTTTACCTTTTTTTGCTTTTGTTAGTTTAGCATTAATAGAAAATGTTATGACTCCAGAAGAACTTAAAACTGTAATTTTAAATGTTCCTTCTATGTTGGTAATTTTGCTAACAATAGCAACACCAATTGTAATTTACAAATTATATAATTCAAAAATATCAAATTTCACACAAACAGAAAGTTCAATTCATGAAACAAACATTTTCTTAATGAAAATTGACAAGTTTGTATATTTTACAGCAATTTTTATTGCAATTATCATGCCACTCACAATGGGAATTGAAGCACGCGTAAATGAAATTGAGTATTCTAATTTAAATCAAAAAATTCCTATGATGCATATCACAATGCTTTACTTAGGAATTGCAATTCAGTTAATTTCAATTTGTTATGTTATTTTCTGTACAAACTTAGAAAAACATGTTTCTTTTATTCCATATAACAAAAAATACAAAACAGCATCTATAACAGCTAGATTTATTACAATTACAACACTTTGTATTTTTGGTTTAATTATTACAATTATTGGAGCAGCAATTGTTCCTACAATTATGCAAACAGATAGTATTACAGAAATCGTAGAAATTCTTCTAACTCCACTTTTAATCTGTTCTGCTGCGGTTTTAGTAAATGTTATTGTTAATATAAATCGCATTAAAAAACAGTTAAACATTGTAGATGACTACATCAGAACTTTAGCAGAACACGACTTTGATTTAACAGATATTGAAATTACATCAAGAAACGAATTTGGAACAATTGGTAACCATGTTAATAAACTTTATAACACTACTGGACAAGTTCTTGTTGATTTCAAAAATGCAACTGATGCAACAATTCAGAATGCTGAAGAATTAAAAGAAAAACTTCACACAAGTGCAGAATGTGTAGAAAGAATTACACAAACTATTGATAATGTAAAAATCGGCATGAATAATCAATCTGCTGGTGTTGAAGAAGCAAGTGCTGCTACAGAACAAATCCTAGAAAGAATTAAACGATTGAATCAAGCTGTAGAAAATCAGGCTGCAGGTGTTACACAATCTTCTGCTGCTGTTGAACAAATGGTTGCAAATGTTAATAGTGTTTCTTCAATCCTTGAAAAAAACACAGCAACAGTAAAAGAATTGACAGTTGCATCAGATGATGGTCGCAGAAGCGTTAGAAGTGCTGTAGAAACTTCTGAAGCAGTTATTGGTCAATCAGCAGGTCTTATTGAAGCAAGTAAAATTATTCAAAATATCGCAAGCCAGACAAACTTACTTGCTATGAACGCCGCTATTGAATCTGCACATGCAGGAGACGCAGGTAAAGGATTTGCTGTTGTTGCTGACGAAATCAGAAAACTTGCAGAACAATCAGACAAACAAGCAAAAGCAATTGACCAAAATCTTAAAACACTTTCTGAATCTATTTCACAAGTTGCAGTTAATACAAAACAAGTTCAGCAGCAATTTGATATTATCTATGATTTGACACAAACTGTTAAAGAACAAGAAAATATTATTTCAAATGCAATGACTGAGCAAACTGCAGGTAACCAGCAAGTTCTTGAAGGAATTCGTTCTATCAACGAATCTACTAATGAAGTAAAAGATAGTGCTGCAGAAATGATGACTGGCGGTGAACAGATTGTTGAAGAAATGAAAGTTCTTAGTGAAACAACAAAAGAAACTAACGAATCTATGAATGCTATTTCTGATGGAGTTTCTGAAATCATAAGTGCAATTAATGTTGTTGGTGAACATTCAGAAGAAAACAAAGTTCAGTTAGATCTTCTTCATAATGAAATCAGCAAATTCAAACTTAAAAATTAATAATTCAATATAAAACACTGAATGGCTATCCACTGTGATGAAATTATCATTACAAATTGGATAGCCTTTTTTTTTATATTACTCAAATGAATTATTGTTATTGTTTATATTTTAATATAAAATTGAATTATGGCTGATTATCATAAATTTCCCGACGCACCAGAAGGTACCCCAGAATCTAATTTCGTTCATCTTCATGTACACACTGATTATTCTCTTTTAGACGGAGCTTCAAAAATTGATACTCTTGTTGCTCGTGCAAAAGAATTAAACATGAAAGCACTTGCAATTACTGACCACGGAAATATGTTCGGTGTATTGAATTTTGAAAAATTGTGTCATTTAAATGGCATAAATCCAATTGTTGGTCAGGAATTTTATGTTGCAGAAGGAAGCAGATTTGAACAAAATCCTTCTCCATACACAGAATCAGACGAATCTGGAAAAACTAGAAAAAAATATAATTATCACTTAGTTCTTCTTGCAAAAAATGTTCAAGGATATAAAAACCTTTGTTGGCTTTCATCAAAAGCATATACAGAAGGAATGTATTACAAACCTCGTATTGACTGGGAATTATTAGAAAAATACCACGAAGGATTAATTTGTCTTTCTGCATGTGTAGCTGGTGAATTGCCACAAATGCTACTTCACGGCGATATAGACAAAGCAGAAGAATTAGTTCAGCGATATGCAAAACTTTTTGGCCCAGACCATTATTACATTGAATTACAAGACCATGGATTAGCAATTCAAAAAGAAGTTGCACCAAAACTGATTGAAATTGCAAAAAAATTTAATATTCCGATGGTTGTCACAAACGATATTCACTACGCACGCAAAGAAGACGCTGTAGCGCAAGATATTTTGCTTTGTATTGGAACAAAAAAACTTCGTGATGACCCAAACAGAATGCGCTTTGAATCTGACCAATTCTACATGAAAACCGAAGATGAAATGCGCATGCTTTTCCCTGATTATCCAGAAATGATAGACAACACAATGAAAATCGCAAATATGTGTGATTTAACAATTCCTCAGTACAAAACTGAAGAATTAAAAGATTGTCTTCCTGTTTATAAAATTCCAAAAGAATATGTAAGCCAAGACGCATACATGCTTCATCTTGTAGAAGAAGGTTTACGCAATCGCTACAAAACCGTTACTCAAGAAATTGTAGACCGAGCAATGTACGAACTTGATATTATTTTCAAAATGGGATTTGCCGGTTACTTCCTTATAGTTTGGAACTTCATCAACTGGTCAAAAACTCACGATGTTCCTATTGGGCCTGGTCGTGGTTCTGGTGCTGGTTCTCTTGTGGCATACGCAATGACAATCACCGACATTGACCCATTTAGATATAAATTAATTTTTGAACGATTCTTAAATCCTGAACGCGTTAGTATGCCCGATTTTGACGTTGATATGTGCTTCGAAGGTCGTCAAAGCGTTATTCAGTACACAAGGGAACATTACGGCGACCCACAAGTTGGGCATATTATTACATTTGGTACATTAAAAGCAAAACAAGTTATTGCTGATGTTGGGCGAGTTTTAGGTATTCCATTAGCAGAAGTAAATATGCTAAAAAAAGGAATTCCAGAAAACCCAAAAGCAAAATTAAAAGATGCATTCACTCCTCCAGATGATAAACATCCAGATAACGGGCAACTTATTCAGTACAGAGAAGACCCTCGTTATAAAGAATTATTTGATTTGGCATTAAAGCTTGAAAATGTAAACAGAAACACAGGTTTGCACGCTTCTGGTATTGTTATTGGAAAAACTGAACTTCCAGATTGGGCTCCAGTTTTTAAGGATGCTAAAACAGGAAAAGTTGCTGTTCAGTTTACAATGGATATTATTGAACCATGTGGTCTTGTAAAAATGGACTACTTGGGATTAAAAACATTAACATTGATAAAATACGCAGAACGAATTATCAAAAAGCGTCCTGGCTTTGAAAATTTTGACACTAACACTGTTGATGAATCAGATGAAAAAACATTTGATTTATTCTGTCGTGGTGACACAGTTGCCGTATTCCAGTTTGAAAGTCCTGGAATGCAAAAAATTCTTCGCCAAGCAAAACATCGTTGTATCGAAGAACTTGTTGCGTTGAATGCGTTGTATCGCCCAGGTCCTCTTGATTATATTCCTAATTACATTGACGGAAAATGGAAGCCAGAAACTGTTCACTACCCTGACCCATGTCTTGAAGATATTTTAAAAGAAACTTATGGCGTTATGGTTTATCAGGAACAAGTTATGCAAGTTGCACAACGCATTGCAGGCTTTTCTCTTGGTGGAGCCGATATGCTTCGTCGTGCTATGGGTAAGAAAAAACCAGAAGTTCTGATGGGCAAAAAGAAAGAATTTATCGAAGGTGCAATTAAATCTGGTTTTACAGAAGAACACGCTGCTGACATTTTTGAAATCATGGTTCCATTTGCTGGTTACGGATTTAACAAAAGTCACGCCGCAGCTTACTCAGTTGTTGCCTACAGAACTGCATACTTAAAAGCTCACTTCCCTGCGGAATTTATTGCTGCCAACTTAACAAACGAAATTTCTAGTACAGATAAGCTTCCTCAGTACATTGCTGAAGGTCGTTCCATGGGAATAGAAATTGATCCACCTGATATTAACCGTTCAGATTCAGTTTTTGATGTTGTAGACGGAAGAATCGTTTTTGGGCTTCAGGGAATTAAAGGAATGGGTGAAGCTGCTGCTGAAGAAATTATTAACAAGCGTAAAAAAGATGGCCCATTCAAAAGTTTTATGGATTTCCTAAAGCGTGTAGATTTAAGAACTGTAAATAAAGGCGCTGTGGAAGTTCTTATTAAAACTGGAGCTTTTGACAATGTAGGAATTGAAGACACAAATGATCACGCATTAAAGAAATTTAATCGCACAACATTATTGTTAAACGCAGAACAAGCAACTGAATATGTAGAAAATATCAAAATTAACGAAGAATCTGGTCAAGGTGATTTGTTCGGTGACACAGAAGAAAAAACATTCGTTGATTTTGTCTTTAGTATTTCAGAAGATATGCCTCCTCGTGAAAAACTAAACATGGAAAAAGACTGTATTGGTTGTTATGTTAGTGGGCATCCTCTTGATGAATACAGAAAAGTTATTGAAACATCAATTTCCCTTACTTCTCAAAATATTGAACGAGCAGGAAAAGAAGCCGAAGCTGAAAAAAATGCATTATTATCAAGTGGACAAAATTCTTGGCAATCACGCAATTCAGGAAAAACTTACACAATATTGGGAATTATTTCTGGACTTAGAATTATTTACACAAAAAAAGATAATAAACCAATGGCGTTTGCAAAACTTCAAGATATTTACGGAGAAATTGATTTAACTTTCTTCCCTAAAACTTGGGCTATTTTATATTCACAAATAAAAGAAGACGGTGTTTACTGCTTCAAAGGAAAAGTCGACGGAAGCCGAGAAACTCCTTCCTTCCTTGTTGATTCAATAGAACCAATAGAACAGTTAAAACAACATTCCATTAAGGAATTACATATTGAATTAGACAATTCATTTAACTCTGAAACAGATCTTAGTTCAATAAAAGAATTTTTATTTGCCAAAACAGGTAGTTGTTATATATATTTTCATATAGACACACAAAATGGAAACTATATAGTAAAAGCTAATCAGCAATTAACAGTTCAACCAGACAAAGAATTAATTCAACAACTCTTAGATATGCCTTTCGTAAAAGACGTTTGGACAGAATAAATTGGAGAATATAATGATTCAGATTTTTTCACTTTTAATAAAAGGGATTTCACTTTATACAACTTTATGTTTTGTAAGAATCATACTTACTTGGATTCCTGGGCTAGAATATAGCAAAGTTGGTCAAATTTTATCAGCAATTTGTGATCCATATTTAAATCTATTCAGAAAAATTCCCTTAAACATTGGGAACTTAGATTTTTCTCCAATGTTAGCAATTGGACTTTTAACTGCAATATCAACAATTCTTCAAGGAATTGCACACTCAGGACGAGTTCATATAGGTGGAATTCTTGCTTTAATCATTAGCTTAATTTGGTCTATTCTTTCTTCAGTAATTTCAATGCTTTTGTTATTTTTAGCAATTCGCTTTATTGTTATGCTTGTTAGCAAAAACAAAAATTATTACGGTTCAGTTTGGGCTCAATTTGATAGCGCATTTTCAAACATCGTATTTAAATTATCAAGACCATTTGCCAAAAATGGAGCATTAAGTTACAAGACAGGATTATTAATTTCAATCATAATTTTAGTAATTTGCTTGTTCTTAGGAAAATTCGTAATTAACTATTTATGTTATCTATGCACCCTTATTCCTGTTTGATGTTGAAATATGAAATTACAAGATATAAAAAATTCAATCACAACAATTTCAGGAATCGGCCCTGCAGCTGCAAAACTATTTGCAAAACTAAATATTTTTACAGTTTTTGATTTACTATCATTTTACCCAAAAAATTACGAAGATAGAACTAAACGCATTTCAATAGATAATTTTCAGTTTTCATCAAAAGTACATACAATTGCACAAGTTATTGCCCACGAATGGTTTGGCTACGGAAAAATGAAAACCCTAAAAATTATTGTTTCCGATGGAACTGCATCTGCTTCATTAATTGCATTTAATCGTCAATTCTTGCAAAATTCTCTTCCAGTAGGCTCTATAATCGCTGTGACGGGGACTTTTTCAGAAAAATATGGTCAGATACAAAGTACATCATTTGAAGCTGTTAAAATGGCAAATTCGGGCAATTTAGAAGATTTTCAAAATGCACCACTTCCTGACACAGGAATTCTTCCAGTTTACCCTTTGACAGAAGGCCTAAAACAAAAAAACATAAGAAAATTTATTCAAACTGCAATTAACCAATATGTTCACGGAATTGAAAACGAACTTCCTGAAGAATATATTCAAAAAAGAAATTTATTATCAAAACAAGAAGCAATAAAATTAATTCATTGTCCAAAAACAATAAATGATGCTCAAAACGCACGGAACACATTAATCTACGAAGAATTATTTAATTTTCAATGCGTAATTGCTTCTCGTGCTTGGAAACACAAAGGATACATTCCAACAATTGATTTAGAAACAGAAGAAACTTATTCCGAAAACAAACTTATAATAAATCAAAAAGATTTTTACGAAACTTTATCTCCGTTGCAACAACAATTGCTAGACAGATTAAAATTTAATTTGACACCTGACCAATACAAAGTTATTACACAAATGAATAACGACATTGACCAAGGATACAAAGACAGAATTTCATTATTAAAAAATGAAACAACAAAAATTCCTTTCACAATGGCACGGTTATTACAAGGAGATGTTGGTTCAGGAAAAACCTTAGTTGCGTTTTTTGCTTGTTTAAGAATTATTAACTGGAAAGGCCAATGTGCAATTATGGCTCCAACAGAAATTCTTGCAAGACAGCACGCAGAATCAGCTGCCGCAATCTTGGAACCCTTAGGAATCAGAATTGCGTTCCTTACAGGAAATGTAAAAGCCTCTGGCCGAAATCAGTTATTAAAATCATTAAGCAATGGTGAAATTGATATAATCATTGGAACTCATGCCCTTTTTTCAAAACAAGTAGTATACAAAGACTTGCAATTGGCAATAATTGATGAACAGCACAGATTCGGAGTTGTTCAGCGTCAATCAATTATCGAAAAAGGAAGAACAACAGAAGATGAAAAAATAACTTTTGAACCACATCTTTTAATGATGAGTGCAACGCCAATTCCTCAGACTTTGGCATTAACAGTTTTTGGTGATTTAGATGTTTCTGTTATCAAAACAATGCCAGAAGGAAGAAAACCAATCACAACATATTTAGTCAAAGAAGGCAACGAGCAAAATGCTTACAACGCTGTAAGAAAAGAATTACAAAAAGGAAAACAAGCATATTTTGTTTACCCAGCTATTGAAGCAGATTCTTCTGGTTCAGAAATAAAATCTGCTGAATCAATGTTTAAAATTTTATCACAGCAAATATTTCCAGAATATAAATGCGCCTTAGTTCATTCCAAAATCGATGAACAAGAGCAAGCAAAAGTTCTTTTGGAATTTAAAAAAGGAACAATAAATATTTTAGCAGCAACTACTGTTATTGAAGTTGGTGTTGATGTAGCAAACGCAACTTGTATCGTAATTGAACAAGCAGATAGATTTGGTTTAGCACAATTACACCAATTAAGAGGACGCGTTGGACGCAATTCAGAACAATCTTTTTGTTTTTTAATATATAGCAATAAAATTACACAAATGGGAATAGAAAGAATGAAAGTATTAAGACAAAATACTGACGGATTTTTTATTGCTAATCAGGATTTAAAATTAAGAGGTCCCGGCGAAATAACCGGAACCTTGCAAGCTGGAAATTTAACTTTAGGAATCGCAGATGTTGTTCGTGACAACGAAATTCTTAAAATCGCACGAACAGACGCTTTTACTTTTATGAAACATAAGATTCAAGGCGTCTAGCTCTTGTAACATGCTGCATTCTTAAAATTGCGTGTTTTTCGATTTGGCGAATACGCTCTTTAGTTAGATTGCAAACATCACCAACTTCTTTTAATGACATTGGCTTTTCACCATTTAAACCAAAGCGAAGACGCAAAACATTTTCTTCATTAGGTTTTAATGTATGAAGAACATTGTTAATTTCTTCTTTTAAGGAATCGTTGACAACTTTATCTTCTGGCTTTTCACTTTGAGTATCTTCAATAAAATCACCAACGCTTGTTTTATCATTTTCTGGAGTACTTAATTCAGCATCTAAGGATATCATTTCACGGGAAATATTAATCATTTCTCTAACATGATCTTTGTCCATATTTAACATTTCTGCAACTTCTGTTAATTCTTGCTCAATTGTTTTATTGCCAACAACAGACTTTCTAGCGTGTTCAATACGAACAAGTTCATTTGCTCTATTCAAAGGTAAACGAATCGAACGGCTTTTTTCGCAAATTGCTTTTAATATAGATTGTCTAATCCACCAAACTGCATAAGAAATAAAGTGATAACCTTTTGTTACATCAAATTTATCAATTGCAACTAAAAGACCTATATTTCCTTCACTAATCAAATCAGTCAAATCAAGTCCATGATTTTGATATTTTTTTGCAATATTCACAACAAAGCGCAAATTAGCATTAACAATCTTATTTTTTGCTGCTTTATTTCCTTTTGCTGCTTCAATTGCAAGAGACGTTTCTTCTTCTCTTGTAAGTAAAGGCACCTTATTAATATCCTTAAGATATAATTCTAAAACACTTAATTCGTTTACCATAATTTCCTCCAACACATTTTTAAATGTATCACTATAAATAATGCAATTTGCGTGCCAACTGAAATAAATATAACATTTTTTTATCAAATATTTTTAATTTATTATATTACAAAGAATTACAAATTTAATTTAATTTCTTCTATCTGTCACAATTTTAAATATTAACAGTAATATTTGATTCAAAATGACACACCAAGAAAAGACAACATAATAAATGTGTATTTTTGACTCATAAAAAAATGAAAACCATATTTTTTTTATTGACTTTTACCCCATTTATTTCTTATATTTAAAGATATAATATCTGAATTTTAGGAGTGTATAACAAAATGAAAATTAAACCTTTAGCAGACAGAGTTCTTGTAAAAAATGATAAAGCAGAAACAAAAACAGCAAGTGGACTTTTTATTCCAGAAGCAGGACAAGAAAAAACTCAAACTGCTACAGTTGTTGAAGTTGGTCCAGGTACAGAAGATGAAAAAGTAACTGTAAAAATCGGCGACAGAATTATGTATGACAAATATGCTGGAACTGAAATTAAAATTGATGATGAAGAACATCTTATCTTAAGAATGAGCGATATTATTGCAATAATTGAAAAATAATAATAACTAGATATAAGTTGTATTAAAGTTGCTTGAAGTAGACATTTTGCTATTTTAAGCAACTTTTTTTATTTTGTTGCATTAATCTTGGAAATTAAAAGTTTTGCCTGAAAGTTTTTTTCATTAAGTGAAACCGCATATTCAGCGGAATGCAATGCATTTTTCTTATCGTTTTTATCGTTATAAATCAACGCAATTCTATACATAATAAGAGATTTTAATTTTGTACTAGAAACACGCCCCATAATTTTGCTATATAAATCAAGCGCCTTGGATGTATTTCCTAAAGCATTATAAATCATTGCTAAATTTATACATGTTGAATCAGAAACATAAGGTGTAATATTCTTTAAATCGCTATCTTCATAAACAGCGTATTCATACAAACGAATAATTTCATCAGTTTTTTTATCAAATGTAGAAAAATATGCACAATATTCTATTTCCCATTCATTTAAAAAATTAATAACATTAATTACATTTTCCCAAAATAAATCATCAATAGCGATAGAATATTTATTTGATAAATACTTTTTAAACAAAGTTTTGCTTTGATTAAATTCATTTTGCAAACAGAAAAAATGAACTGCATAATTGACTAAAATTTCAGGATAAATTCCAGGAGAGATTATATTTCTTTCAAGAACTTTCCACAAATCTGCTTGTTTTTCTTTTTCTGACAAATTTGAAGAAACTTTATAATTTAAATCTAATTGCAACAAATACAACAATGGATTTTTTGTACGCTTCAAACTTTCAGAAACTCTGTATACTGCATCACTCATAGGAACTTTTGCACGATTGTCATATTGTTCCATTTCCAATGTTGCTAATCCTGAATCACGCAAAGATAATTCTGTAAAATCTTCTTCTCGTTGCAAATTACTCTGATATGCAAAATCTGCATACAAAGCCAAGCCTGGAACAAAATCTGGCCATGTATCTACTGTAAAAGACAACAACTTTGCTGCACGATAATTATCATTATTATCAATTGCCCAACTTGCACTATTTGCAAACAAAACAGGAACAACTGAAGAATTTTTATCTTTTTCAGATAGAACAAATTCTCCGTGCTTATTCTTTGACAATGCTTCAATAAAGTTTCTTCTGGTTTCTTCCGCCCTGTCAGAATCTAACAATGCAGCATAAGCATCTGCTTTTATACTAATAATATCTGCAATGGAAATTTTATTTTTTACTCTTTTAGATGCTAATTCATACAAACGAAGTGCAGAATCAGAAAAATAAATTGCATTTCCAAAATTTCCTGCATCATACAGAACTAAAGACCAAAAATATGCATCAGAAACATCATAAGATTGCTCTGGTTGAATTTCTGCAGCTTTAGAATAATTTCCGTATAAAAGATTTATTACAGCACAATTTCTAAGCCATTCATCTTTTTTTGAACCAACATAGGCATCATAATATACAGAATAATATTCAGGTTTTAAAAATACAGTTGAAAATTCGTCCTTTTGATATTTACTTATTGTATCTTTTAAAACCGATTCAGAATAAATTGAACCGTATTTTGTGCCTTCTAATTTTTTTCCAACTTGTAAAGCATCTTGAATACGATTTTGCTTATTTAAGAAATCAGCATAAACAGCTGACAATTCTAAATTTTCAGGATTTTTCTTTAGGGACTTTAATAATAATTTTTCTGCATTTTGTTCTTCCGATATTTGAATATATCTTCTGAAAATTCCTAATTCCGCCCAAGAACTATATGCTTTTTTTTCAACTTTTTTTAATTCATCACAAGCATCTTTATATAAACCTTGGGAAATCAATGCATCTATGTAATCTAAATTTGAAGTAAAAGATTTTCGTTCAACTTCTAATGAGCAAGAAAAAAAGGTCGCAAGAAAGAAAATAAATATAATTATAAATCTTCCGTACGACCTTTTCATATTAAATAATCCTTAAACTAAGTACTTAGTTTTTATAAACCTTTATTAATTTTATCTAATACAGCATTAATAAATTTAAATGAATCTTCAGCACCATATTCTTTTGCAATGCCAACAGCTTCATCAATAACAATTGAAGCATGAGTATCTTTTTGATATAGCAAAGAATAAACGCTCATTCTCATAACAGAAAGAGCAACTTTATTTATTCTATCCATACTCCAATTAGAAGCAAGATGAGATTTAATTAATCCATCAATTTCTTCAATATTTTCAACTGTTCCTTTTACTAAAAGACGAGCAAAAGAACAAATTTCTTCATCTTTTACAGACTCTTTTGCTGGATCATCACTTTCAATCCATGAAAAAGTAAGTAAATCGTCAATTGGAACACTTGCTACTTCCCATGAATAAAGAGTTTGAAATGCAAGAATTCTACCTTTTCGTCGTGACACAACAGTACCCTAATTACCAATTAAGAAGTTTTGTAAGAGCTTCACCTTGTTTTTTGCGTTCAACATTTGATTCTACATCAAGTTCATTAGCAACTTCTTGTGCTGCAGCTGTCAAATATTCCATCTGTTTTTGCTGTCCCAAAGTCTGTTTAATATAATCATAAACAGTAATTGTAGTTTCTGGCTGAACAACATCACTTAAAGAAAGCATTTTTGCATCATATTTTTTAATGATTGTATAGAATTGGAAAAGATCGTCTCTTTCTGTTAATGGAGAAACAAAACCTTTGTCATTCTGGAATAATGATAATAAATCATTATAAGAAATTCCCAACTGCTGAGCACTCAACTGATTTTTATTAACAAGAACTTCACCAGCTTGGAAACCAGAATTAGCTTTTTTTGATTCAACAGTAATTTGGCTTACTGATAATTTCTTTTCTTTTAATTTATTGTATAAATCATTTGCTTTTACACGAGCAGCTTCCCCGTCTTTTCCTTTTGGAACCATAACAAGGAACATTTTAAACATATCTGACCAAACAAAAGAAGTTTTGTTTAATTCATAAAATGCTCTAATTTCTTCATCAGAAGGAGCAACAGAATTTAATTCATTCTGGCGCTGTGTGATAATATACTGCTGAACAATAAGCTGATTTTTCAAATATGTTTTGTATTCAGAAACAGACATTCCTGATTGCTTTTTCATATATTCATCAAGAGACATATTTGTCTGAGCTTTAATTAACTGTTCAAATTCCTGTTCAGTAACATTTTTACCAAGTTGCTGTGATACAGACTGTAAGAAATACTGTTCTACAGTGCTATCTGGAATTGATAAACCAGATTTCTGTGCTGCCTGAAGAACTAATTTTTCTTGAATCATTGCATCAAGAACTTTTTTTCTATCATCTGTAGAAAGTGCTGTTCCTCTTTGTTTTTCATAAGAATCAACTCTTGTTTTTAACTGTTTAACTGTAATAGATTCATTCTTATTAAGTTTAACAACAGCAAGAACCTGTAAATCTGATTGAGCAAAAAGTGCTGTAGCAGCAAATAATGCTAAAAATGCAATCGCAAAACGTTTCATATTTTATCCTTTTCCTTATTTTAAAATCTTATATATTTCTAAAACATAACAAATCTGAAAAGTTACAACAATTAGTTATATTTTATAATTTATTCTTCAGTATGTTCCAAAGGTAAACCACCAGAAATTACTGCGCGAATACGGCGTACACCAGCGGAAGAAGATTGTTCTTTTTGGATTTTAAATGTTCCAATTTGTGCAGTATGCTGAACATGAGGTCCACCACAAACTTCTTTAGAAAAATCTCCAATAGAATATACTTTTACTTTTTCACCATATTTACTTGCAAATAATGCTCTAGCCCCACAAGCTTTTGCTTCATCTAAAGTCATTACATCCATAGTAACTGGTAAATCTTTTTGAATTTGTTCATTAACAATATCTTCAACTTGCTGAATCTGTTCCTTTGTCATTGGTTCAGAGTGTGTAAAGTCAAATCTCATACGATCTTCGTTAATATTTGAACCCTTCTGAGCAACATGTTCACCAAGAACATTTACAAGTGCCTGTTGTAAGATATGTGTTGCAGTATGATATTTTGTAGTTGTATCAGAATGTTCTGCTAAACCACCTTTTGCAGCACCTGCATCAAGAGTTTTTGAAGCTTCTTGATGTTTCTTTTCTGCTTCCTTAAACCCTTCAATATCAACTTTGAATCCACTTTCTGCAGCAAGTTCTTCTGTTAATTCAATTGGGAACCCAAAAGTATCATAAAGACGGAATGCTACACGACCAGGAATTACTTTCTGTGGATTTTTCATTAAATTTGGAAGAAGTTTTTGGAATTCTGCTTCACCTTTACGCAAAGTTTCACGGAATTTATTTTCTTCTGCAGTAAGTTCAGTATAAACTTTAGTCTGATTTTGTTCTAATTCAACATAAGCATTCTTGAAGTTTGCAACAACAGTTTCAGCAATTTTTGCAAGGAATGCATTTTCAATTCCTAACTTGCGACCGTGACGAACAGCACGACGAATTAAACGACGCAAAACATAACCTGCACCTACATTAGAAGGTGTAACACCTTTTTGGTCTCCTAAAATAAATACAGCTGCGCGTGAGTGGTCTGCTATAATACGAACACTTTTATCTTTTTCTGCATCATCACCATATTTATAATTAGCAAGTTCTTCAATTGTATTAATAATTGGTTGGAAAACTTCTGTCAAATAAACGCTTGTTTTTCCTTGAAGAATACAGTTTGTTCTTTCAAGTCCCATACCTGTATCAACATTTTGTTTATCAAGTTTTACAAGAGTTTTTTCATCTATGCGGTTAAACTGCATAAATACATTGTTCCAAATTTCAAGCCAATTTGCGCTATCAGTTCCTTTGTTTGAACCTTCAGGTGGAAGTCCTTCCCCAACCCAATAGAAAATTTCTGTATCAGGACCACAAGGACCTGTAGGACCAGCTGCCCACCAGTTATCACTTGCAGGAAGATATGCAATTTTGTCTTCTTTCATTCCTACATCTTTCCAATATTGTGCAGCTTCTTCATCACGAGGAGCATTTTCATCTCCTGCAAAAACTGTAACAGATATAAGACGAGGATCTAAGCCCAACCACTGTGGACTTGTAAGGAATTCATAACTATATGCGATAGATTCTTTTTTAAAATAATCACCTAAAGACCAGTTACCTAACATTTCAAAACAAGTAAGATGACTTGGATCACCTACTTCATCAATATCACCAGTACGAACACATTTCTGATAATCTGTAAGTCGTGTTCCTGCTGGATGTGGTTCCCCTAAAAGATAAGGAACAAGGGGATGCATTCCTGCTGTTGTAAATAAAACAGAAGGATCATTTTCTGGAATTAATGATTGTCCAGAAATTTCAACATGATTTTTACTCTTAAAAAATTCAATGTATTTAGATCTAAGTTCATTAGCTGTCATAATAGTTAATCCTATTGAGCCTTTGATTTTGTGTCAAGAGATGATTCTCTTTGCAATGTTAAGATTCTTCCTTCTGTTACATAACATGTATCAGGAGAAAGATTTACTGGTGTAAAATGAATAATATTTTTATTCACAACAGTTTTTGTTTTTGGTTTTGCATTTTTACGAGTTTGCTTCACAGGAACTTCTGTTGTTTCAAACTTCATAGAATAAGCATCATTTAACAAACCACTATTTTCATCAGAACGGAATTGCATTACTGCATAACTTCCTACTTGCTGTGAAATATACATTCCTACATCTTTTTTATCAGAATATTCATATATATATTCATTTTTGTTAAAGGAAATTTTATTTCCTTCACTATCAACCCAAGGTTCACCAGAAGTTAATTCTTTTAAGAATTCTTCATCACTAGAAGCTTTCTTTTCATCTATAAAAGTTGTCTGAAAAGACATTTTTTTGTATGTTCCATCCCATTGGTTTGTTTCTTTAATAACCATACCAATGTTATCGCGAACATGAACATATACTTCATTTACTCCAGTAAGCATAATGTCAAAACGGCGCTTCATACTTGAAATAATAGAATTAACAACTGTTAAGTAAATTCCGCTTCTTCTTAAGTTACTTTCTTCCCAAGAATAAACACCTTCTGCTCCATCTGAAAGGAAAATAACTTCTTTTGTTGCATAATTAAAATAAATATATCTTGGCTCTGAACCTGCGTTTGCAGTTTTATACCAAAGTCCATTTAAATATTCTGCAAAAGTATCTACATTTCCATTTTGAATTCTTGCTAATTCTTTTGCAGCAAGTCTACTTCCTGTAATACGAAATTGTTTTGACTGTGTATATTTTTGTTCTTCTTCATTCCAACTGTATTCAGTTTGAATTTGACTTACACCAGAAGTTGAATCAACATTTTCTTCTGTTTTATCTGATGAATAAACCCAAACTTTGTAACTTGCACCTTTTGCTTGTGATAATTCATAAGCTTCTGAACGCTCTGTTTGCTGAATAAAAATTGTTCCGTCAGATGAAAAATCACCAATTAGAATTAATTCCCCACGCTTACCTTTTTTTTCATATTGATAAATTTTCATAACAGAATCACTATTTGATTTTACACCTTGATAAACTAGAGCTGTTTTGTGAGTTCCTGTCATATCAATTGCGCTGTATGAAAATGTTCTGATTTTTGCAATTTCAGTAGAAATTTCAGCAAAACGATCATAAGAATTTGATTCGGAATTATATAATCCCACAATCAAAAAAATAAAAGGAGAATCAGCTTTATGAACTGCAACAATCTGATCATCAAGAGAATCGCCATCAAAATCAACATTTAATGTGTTAATCAATGTTTCTGTTGAATGCAAAGGAACAAAAGTTGTGATAGAAGCTTCTTCTGAAACTACATCATTATCTGACAATTTATTATTTTGTGAATCTGCAGAAATTGGAGTAATAACTTTAGGACGAACAGAATTAGAACGATTTCTAAAAAAAATAAAATTAACTAAAATAAATATAAAAAGAATTCCCGCAATGCAAGAAAAAATAATCACAGATTTTTTTGATTTCATATACAAAATATATATTATATTCGCAATAAAAACAACGGAGTTTTATTTTGTATTAAATTATTTTACAAGCAAAAAAAAATGAGTCATTATTACAACAACTCATTCATTATGAATACTATCGCAAAATAGAACCACTAACAATTCCATTAGAATTTGATTTAATTCTAAATGTATAAGCTATAGACGGAAAAATCGCCATATTACGCCATTGTGAATTTTCAACTTTAGATGAAACTTTAGTATTTTTACAAAGATTTGTAATATCCATTTGATATCTCATACCCAAAACAAAAGTTCCAGGACCAACAGGAATATCATATTCAATTCCTGCTGCAGCACCCAAACTATATGGATAAATATCTAAATCATCAGTGGTATATACATAATCTTCTGTAAAACCTTTTGATTCCACACTTCTATTAATATCACCTAACAACAAATTGAACTGAGGACCTATAGCAAAAACTAATTTATTTTTTCCAACTGAAAGTTTAAATTTTGCCATCAAAGGAATTTCAAATGTCGTCCAATTTACTGTGTAAAGTTCTCCGTAACCAGTAGTTTTATTTACTTGTGCATGAGAAAATCCATTTCCTATATGAATCATAAATTCTGGTTCCACAGAAAACCAATCGCAAATCTGAACACCTAAAACAGCACCTACACCACCAGAAAGCAAAGGTTCTGTTTCTTCTTTTTCGCCTAATACTTCCATAAAAGTATTAGCAATTCCAATGTTACCTTTTAAACCAATAGAAAAATCTACCGCAAAAATACTTGTTGTAAATGCAAAAACTATTAAACTGATAAAGACTTTTTTCATAATGTCAAATCCTAACTTTTAATAATAAATTATTCAGATTATAATAACAGAAAACATCTATAATATCATTACATATATCAAACTTTTATAAAAAAAAGGGACATCTAAAAAATTAGACATCCCTTAACAAATCATTTATAAGATTTATTTAGATTAATACATTCCACCCATATCAGGAGCAGGAGCAGCTGGAGCTTTTGGTTCTGGAATATCTGTGATAGCACATTCTGTTGTAAGTAATGTACCAGCGATAGATGCAGCATTTTTAAGAGCTGAAGTAGTAACTTTAGCAGGGTCAATAATACCAGCTTCCATCATGTTTACCCATTCACCAGTGTAAGCGTTATATCCAACACCTTTCTTTTCTACTTTTGCACGGTCTGCAATTACAGCGCCATCAAGACCTGCATTGTCTGCAATCTGACGAATTGGTTCTTCCAAAGCACGGCGAACAATTTTGAATCCAACTTTTTCATCTTCTGATAAGTCAGCAGGAATTGCTTCAAGAACTTTACTTGCTTCAATAAGTGCAAGACCACCACCGCAAACAATACCTTCTGCAAGAGCAGCACGAGTAGCAGCAATTGTGTCTTCAACACGGAATTTCTTTTCTTTCATTTCTGTTTCTGTTGTAGCACCAACATTGATAACAGCAACTCCACCTGCAAGTTTTGCAAGGCGTTTCTGAAGTTGTTCTTTATCATAGCTTGAAGTGCTTTTTTCAATCTGTTTTTTGATTTCTTCAACACGGTCAGAAATATCTTTTTTATCACCAGCACCACCAACAATAGTTGTGTTGTCTTTGTCAATTTTGATTGATTTTGCATTTCCAAGCATTGAAGTATCTGCTGTTTCAAGTTTAAGACCAACTTCTTCTGTAATAACTTGTCCACCTGTAAGAATTGCAATATCCTGAAGCATATCTTTGCGTCTGTCTCCAAATCCAGGAGCTTTTACTGCACAAACTTTAATTGTTCCACGGATTGTATTAAGAACTAATGTTGTTAATGCTTCACCTTCAACATCTTCACAAATGATTACTAATGCACGACCTTCATTTGCAACTTTTTCAAGAATTGGAAGTAAATCTTTCATTGCAGAAATTTTCTTATCGTAAATAAGAACATAAGCATCTGAATAATCACATTCCATTCTTTCACGGTCTGTAACAAAGTATGAAGAAATATATCCACGGTCAAACTGCATACCTTCTACAGTATCAACAGTTGTATCCATATTCTTTGATTCTTCAACAGTGATAACACCGTCTTTGCCTACTTTTTCAATAGCATCTGCAAGCATTTTTCCAATTTCAGGGTCATTATTTGCAGAAATTGTAGCAATATGAGTTACATCTTCAGCACCTTTTACAGGTTTAGAATTCTTTTTAATTTCTTCAATTGCAAGAGCAACAGCTTTATCCATTCCGCGTTTTACTTCGATTGGAGTCATTCCTGCAGAAACAGCTTTTAAGCCTTCACGAACTAAAGCATAAGCTAATACTGTAGCTGTTGTTGTTCCGTCACCAGCATCATCATTTGTTTTTGAAGCAACTTCACGAACAAATTGAGCTCCCATGTTTTCATATGGATCTTGTAATTCAATTTCTTTTGCTACAGAAACTCCGTCTTTTGTAATAATTGGTGAACCATATTTTTTGTCTAACATTACCATGCGTCCACAAGGACCAAGTGTAGTTTTTACTGCTTTTGCGATTTGCTCAACACCAGAAAGTAATTTTTTACGAGCATCTTCATTAAACAATAATTGTTTAGCCATTTATATTCTCCAAAAATTTAGTTTAAAATGTAATACTACCTAATATAATAAAAATACAAAGTATCGTCTAGCAAAAAACATATTATCTTGTAGATACAACTTTTTTTGGTTATATTAAAAACTATGGAAGAAATTATTGTTTACACAGACGGTGGCTGTTCAGGAAACCCAGGCCCTGGAGGATGGGGAATTGTTGTTATTGCAAATGGAGAAGCACGACAACTCAGTGGTGGTGAAAAAATCACAACAAACAACAGAATGGAATTAACAGCAGCAATTTCAGCGCTTAGCGTTATACAAAATACACCATCATTTAATGGAAAGAAAATTATCGTAAATATAGATAGCCAATATGTAAAAAACGGAATAACAGTTTGGATTAAAAGCTGGAAACAAAAAGGCTGGAAAACTGCTGATAAAAAACCAGTAAAAAACCAAGATTTATGGCAACAACTTGATGAATTAAATTCCAATCTTAATGTTGAATGGAATTGGGTAAAAGGTCACGCAGGAATTGAATACAACGAAATTTGTGATCAGCTTTGCCAAAAAGAAATTGCAAAAAACAGATAACGCATAAAAATATTGTCCTTGCAATAACTGAAATCACGATATACACTAAAAATTAATGAAAAATAAATTTTCTTCAATTAATAAAGCTACAATATTAACTTTCGCTTTTATTTTTTTGTTCAATTCTTGTTCACAAAAGCAAGAACCTAAAATTGAAAATATTGAACTTCCAACAAAAAATCACACTTGGTATTATTTTGAAAATGGAAATTTTTATAAAACTGAAAAGCCGCAAAATTCTCCAGAAGCAATAAATAAACCTTGGACAGAAGCAACTAGAATTTCATGTGCGTCTGTTGATTCAGATTCAAATGATTCAGTTCCAAAAGGATATGCAATTGTAAACACACAAGGAATTCTTGTTTTTGAAGATAAAAATATAGAATATTGCAAAGATTATATTTTTACTAATAACACTGCAGAAAATATTGTTTTTTTTGAAGGAACACCTATTTTTTCTGTTTACAAAAATAGCTTTTTCAACACTGAAACAACAACAAACAAAAGCAATCCATTTTTAATTCAGTTTAATCCACAAACAAAAATTTTTTACCCAATATTAAATACTCAAAATTTAAAAACAAATGGTAATGTAATAGATTTTATTTGGAATGGAACATTCTGGACTTGTTGTATAAAATCAAAACAAAATGAAAAAATTGATTTTGAATATTTAACTTTTCAGCCAAAAACAAATATTCTTTCCATTACGCCTACAAATGCAAACGATAATATTCACATATCACAAACTTCTGTAAGTGATTATCGAAAAATTAAAACACCAATTACTTTTGCAAAAGCCCCAGACAGAATAAAAAACTTACTTAAAACATTACCTCAAAATATTTCATTTGAATTAAAATGTTACACCGCAGGAAGTCATTCACCTCGTGTTTTTCAAAAAAATGTAAACAATTCAGCAACAAACCAAACATTAAATGCCAACGCAATTATTGCAGAATCATGGACTGCTGTTTTATTCCAAGATGGAACTTTATATCTTGATGGTGCATTGTACAACAAAAGCATATTAAACAAAGGACATCCTTTGGCATTGCGATTACCAAAATTACCTGCAGGATACACCTATAACGAATTCGTAATTTCTGGAACATCTTTATATGCTTCTTGGGAAGAAACTTCATTTTTCAAAACAGGAAGAAGTGGTTTTATACAAATAAATTTAGATTCTTTGCTATACTAAATTTGTTTTTACACAGGAACTAATAATGAAAAAATTTTTCTTTATTTTTATATTTTCAATCACATCAATATATTGTTTTTCATCTAACTTTAGTAATTTTTGTGATGTAAATTTTTCCTTTTCCCCTGCACTATTAATAAACAATGACAAAAATCACAAAAGCGCACCATCGCCTGTTGTATATCCAATTTCGGTTTCTTTTAGATTTCCAAATTATTCGTTAATTTCTTTTGAACCAGGTTTATCATTTTTTTACAATTATTATCTATTAGATGATACAATTCCACGCCCCGCAGAAATTGAAAACCGCACAGGAACTGCCCTATCATTTTTTGTAGATTTAGTTGCAAATTGTTCTTACACAATCAATAACAGCCACACACTAGAACTGGGCTTAGGACCTGCATTTTTATTACGATTTGCAATGTTATCAAACAATGTAAATTCATCAGATTTTGGAACTTCAGGTTCTGCAGAAAATGATGTAAAAATTATGAATGAATACTTTTGGTCTGATGCGAATTTCTTATTCGCAAAAATAGACTTTTCTTATTTGTATCATTTTTCAACATATATAAAAGCTGGCCCTGAATTTAAATTTTATATTCCATTGGGTTCTTTATTTAATGAACAAGGCTTAAACAATGCAATGATTTCACTAGGAATAAAAATTAGATTTTAATCACATTAAAATGGTAGATTTTTAACAAAACATAGGCGATAATATATATATTATGGAAAACAATTCAAATTTTACTGAAAAATTAAACTCAGCTCTAACAGAAAAAGCAGATTGGTTCAATAAAGTTGAACTTCCACGAATGCTTGAATGTTACAGACTTTTACATACTTGCGTTAAAAATTTGTTTGAGATTTTAGAAAAACGCGGATTAATAATTCCTGACCCATATAAATTAGACCAAAAAATTTCAGATATTACAATTCCTGATGATTCCCCATATAAAGACGGTGACAAAGCAATGGTTATTGGTGCAAGATTTTCTGACTACGAAAGTATGTTAGACTTTATCTGTACTTATTTTAAATTTTCCGTTGAAAATATTTCACTACAAAAAATTAGAAAATTAAACGAATTTAATAATTCTTTCCAATGGAACAATTGTTCACCAAATAATTCAAAAATCAATACAAAAGCAATTGCAAACTTTATTGTAGAAGTAAAAAAAAGTGCTCCTTCCCTTGTATTAAACATGGTAAACGATTCTGTAAATAAAAGCGCTTCTTCAATTAATGAAATTACAGGTATTTTAAAAGAATTAACTGAATATCAAAAAGAAGCATACAAAGCAAAATTGCGTTTAGATATTTTCTGTCACCCTTCTTTTAATAAAGATAAAGCCGCTGCCTCCGCTTCTGACGAACTTGCAGAAATTAAACGAATGTATGTTGAAGTTATTGGAAAAAAAACATTCTACCATGAATTAGTTTCTGAAATAGTACAAGAAGACCATTCTCCAAATAAAGAAGCATTACAATTCAAAGTATTGCAAAAATTAAAAGTAAAAAATAAAACTGTTGAAAAAGAAAAAAAGCAAGTTGATACTAAACAAATTATTGTTGATGCAGTTTCGGCGTTGGCAACTTTAGGAAATGAATATTCTTTAATACGCAACAAAGTTAGCGCAAACCATTTAGTATTAGAAAGTGCCCACAACACATTTTTTGATAAATTAAAAAAAGCATTACGAAAAATGTTTAATTTGCCTGATCCTCCAATTTTTTACAATTTGACAATTTCAGATAAAACAAACCAAACTCATTATCAGCAAAAAGTTGATATAAGTGTTTTTATGTCAAATCTTGATCGCAAGGCAAACTTTTTCATCACTTTGCAAAATAAAGAATCTTCAGAATTCAAAACTATCCTTGCATCTACTGAAGAAAACATTCTTATCTTTGTTAATAAACAAATTACAGAAAACCAAGAAATATTTACATATTTAACAGCAATCGATGAATATTTCAAAGCAAATGCAAAGCCTCAAGATAAATCAAAAATCAAAGGGCTAAAAATGGATTTAGTTTCTGTAAAAAATGCAATAGTAAAAGCAAATCAAAGACGCGGTGAATACGCTTCTCATATAGAAGAAATTGCACAACTAAAACGACTTGGAATTAACGATGCTGATTAAAAAAAAATTAATAACATTATTAAAAGTAAGTGTATTTTTTTTAAG
>JAEIGA010002647.1_pt1 | contig 28476 bp, 52 predicted proteins | sample 9270691 | NCBI WGS metagenome assembly JAEIGA01 (sample SAMN17057246, study PRJNA624740) | gut metagenome | biome: biome; isolation source: fecal sample | host: Bos grunniens | place: China: Xizang | collected 2019
CATACGGTTGAAGTGGCTTTTCCAATAAAAGCGCCTACTTCTCTATATGATAAATGTTTTTCTTTTAATGCTACATTCATTAATTCACAAGTGCTTTGCGTTAAATAAATCATATCCATTTTAATTACCTCCGTGAATAAAATCCTGAATCTAAAGCTATTAATGTATCTGTGGAAGAACTCTTGAAGCTTCAATTTCCACACTTACAATCTTATTAGCAGTTTCTTCATCAATCCCAAGTATGTCACAATAAGTAACCCATACATCGCTTGGGAACTCATTCTTAAATAATCTAATTACTGGGTTTAAGTTATCATTACATAATGTTTTTTCTTCCATATCCGTTTCCTCCATCTTTAAAATTGTGTATTTATTGCCTAAATTTCCATATGGTCTACAATGTTTTGATACTCGACTGTATTATGATTTCTAAAGAAGGTTCCTAACGCCTCATCCATACTAATTGCATCTATAAAGCAATAATATCTCTGTTCTCCAAATTCAAATATGATTTCATATCTACCAATTTCATCAATCGGAGTTCCATCATCTTCTCTGTCTAAATCTCTACATAAATCACCATTATTATCCCAATATTTTTCCTGCCACATAATTCCTTCCTCCAATCCGTTATTAAAATCATTATTTCATTACTGTTCTTCCACTGGAATATACTCTCCAATGTCACTACTTGAAATATCATTGAAATTGTTATACATAGCATCATCAAAAATATTATCTAATGTCGTTTCCAATGTATCTTCTTCTAACGTAAATTCGATTTCTACTTTATATGTCCCTGCTTTAATTGTTTTCACCATAATAATTTCCTCCAATTTTTCTTATTAAAATCACTCATTTATTGACTAATTTACAAGAAAGAGATTAACTCTTTCCTGCAAACTCACCGTATAATTCCTTGCGTTTTTCTTCCGCAAACCTTCCTGCTTCGTGTACATCATCAAATGCTCCAAGTAATGTATTCTTCTTGTTAATTTGCATCTGTACAATCCACTTGTTATAACCTTTACTCCAAGAAACATTTCGATAGCCTGATTTATTATTGCAATTCTTTCCTCTTCTGTTCTTAGAATTATTAGTATCTAATACAATCCTAAGATTCTCCCTTCTGTTATCCAAGCAATCGTTGTTTCGATGGTCAACAGTTGTTCCATTGGCTTCCATAATAAATTGATGAAGAAATATCGGTCTTGCTCGTTTAAGTTCTGGAATATATTCACTTGCATAAGCATAATACTTACCATCACTTCTTTTGTTAAGTTTCGCATACCAAGTGTACGGAAAGTTAATTAACACTCTTTCCATATCTGCTAAGTCGATAATAGTCCATAGATTTTCTGCATTTGTTCTATGTAATTCAATCTTAACAATTCCATTTTCTTCATCAATCACATAATTATTGCCCTTCTTCTTTGCCATTAAATAAATCCTCCATAAAAATAAGTAATGTTTATAGTTCCATTACTTACTTCTCTTTTTGGATTTACTTATCTACTAATATTTTCCCAATTGAATCGTCACTTCATTGCCATTTAACAGTAATAATCAAATTCTGCTAAACCTCCACTAGCTTCTACATATGCTTCTACATCTGGTATATTTATCATAAGATTATCAGGATATTTCCGTGTATCTGTTACTGCAAAATATCCCTTCTCCAAATATTCATTGTCACCCTCATAGTGTGCAAAAATCATCAATATAAGATTTTCCATTGTGGTTTTTATCTCATAACCTTTGCTTCTAATCCATGCTGCCATATAGTCCATATCGCACCATTCCGTTTGTGGGAATGTATTATAATCTTTGCTTTCTTCCCATTGTCCTATGTTATTTATCATCAAATCAACCTCCATTTCTGCCTTAAAGCCATTGTTTCATTGCTTTATTTCTGTTACTTCTACATCATCAATAAGATAATCATTCCCAAATTGTCCTCTTGCCTTCTTCTCTGCTTCCTCTTTTGATTCCGCTTCAATAAAATATTCATCGCTCATAATCAATTTAACTTTGTATTCTGCCATCTGCATTTCCTCCTTCTTATATCTCTTCTCTGTTTGCAATTTAAAAAGGTAAGTAACAATTACTTGCTACTTACCCTTCTTACTCTCGTTAATTCAGTTTGCTTTGTTCCTCTGTATTCGTTGTGTGCCTTAACAGTTCCAACGATTGTTTTCGTTCCGTCTGCAATTCCACCACTTGTTTTCCAAGTATAGATATTACCATCAATATCCACAATCTTGAAAATCTTTGTTAATCCATACTCTGTTTCCCAACTTGTTACAATCCCAAAATCTGCAATCTGTACTGTAATTCTATCACCAACATTACCAACAAATTCAGACTGTTGTTCTTGAGCTTTTTCTTCTGCTTTCTGTTTCTCTCTTATCAACTGTCTGTCATAAGTAGGAAACATACTTGCCAACAATCCAAACTTATCAAATGATATATACTCTAAACTGCAAACTGTCTTTAAGTTGTGGATGTAATTAGTGGATTCCTCTTGCTCTTCAATCCATTTCAGAACATTTTCTGTTAGCTCTTTTGCATATTCAGAATCATACTTAAATGAAACGCTTTCCATTTCAGTCCTTAATTCTTTAGCACGTTCCTTATCATAATAGCCACTAAGCATACCATGTTCTAATTCGTAATACTCTCTTGCTCTCTGCTTAGTAGGTCTTGTATCATCTGACCTTACATATCCAAAATACCTAATTGTTTCTGCAATATACTGTAATGATTCCTTTACTTCAATATACCGTGTCCCATGATAGCCACCTTCAATGACTTCGCCTTGAATAAGTTCATCAAACAAGCTGATATAACTTGCAATCCCTTCTGCACTCATACCACAAGTGAAATCTTTTAAGCAAGACTTACCAACTTGTTTAAACTCACCTGTTTCTGTATTCTGTACGATGTAAGTATCTTTTCTGTATCGTCTACTATTACAATGTTCACAGACGCTTTCGCTTGTATAGTATCTTTCAGGAACTTCGACTTCACAACAGCTCTTGATGATATTTCCTTTTTCAGTATGCTCTACACTTGCTATAAACTGCCAATCGTTAATGATTGCAGTTCCTTCAGCTTCAACGATTACATATCTTACTGTATATGTATTTCCGTCTTCATCGGTATACTCTGCAAATTCTTCTCCAATTTGTTCATAGTTAAAATCATTTCCGTATTTCTTACATTTCTTTGCAATTCTATTTAGTTTCTTTTCCAGACGTTCCATGTTGCCTTCAAATATTCTGTACTGCATCGAAACACCTCCGTTCTTATTGTATCATACTTCTTTTAAAAATCCACTTGAATGATTCTTTTATTGATACCAAGGTAACTCTTTTTTGACACTTTCTTTTGAGTCCAACACCTCATACAATACTAGATAATCACACGCTATATCGTGTTGTATTACATATTCTTTTCCATTCCGTTTCATATAGTAATTATCTTGATAAATTCCTTTATGCAAATCTTCCGAATATGAGCTTCTGTATTCGCATTCATTATCTTCAAACATATCAAGCAAATCTGTTAAGCAATTCTCTTGATTTTCTACAATATTTAATGGTTTGTAATCTCCTAAAAATCTATTTGTATAGACCATCTCTCTTACTATCATGCAATCACCTCTTCTCTTTTAATTGTTCCATGCGTCCAAGCTCCACCATAGCAACCGATTGATGGGAATATTTCTAGTAAAATTTCTTTAATTCCCTTCAAATAATTTTTATAATGCCTTGCTTGCAATCCTTCCACATTTCCATTTGAGTAATAGTCTTGTTCTTTCTGTATTAACTTTACTGCATAACTCCACTCATTATCTTCAATTTCGATTTCAAACAAACTGTTTTCCATTATTACTCCAAAATCTTTTCCAGTACACTCAAGGCTTTTAAATCTCTTTTCCATTCGACTTGTAAATTCTTGAATGAACCAATCATAATTCCAAGAAGATTGATAATCATCGTAATCATAATTATTAAAATCATCTAATTCCATTTCTCCTAATAATTTACTATCGTAGCAATCATCTTCTTTTGGTTCTTTAGATATGTAACAATCAATATAATCTCTATCTGCATAATACAAACCTTCATATTTTCAGTATGTGCATGTATTTCCTCTTCCCATATCAATCAACCATCCTTTCCTACATTTCTTCCCACATATCAATCAAGCCTGGCAATACATATCCCAAATCAATATGTGTAAACTCATTAAACTCTTCAAGTTCTTTCAATTCTTCTTCGCTTGGAACATAAGCTCCCATAATTTTGTATACATCAATTCCTACTGCACCAGCTTCGATGAGCCTGTGTAACGTATCTTCTAAAGCTCCACTAATATCTTTGTTTCCCTTTGTAGTAATGCAATTCCGTGTTACATATTCATTATGTAAATGATACTGTGCAATAACCTCATCTTCTCCTAATAAGTCTTTAAGTTCTAGCATATCCGTTTACCTCCATTTTCCGCATAATAAAAGCAGATACATTTCTGCATCTGCTTTATACTTCTCTGTTTAGTTGCTAAATTTCACTTTAAAATACACGATTTATAGTGTTTCATACTCTCCAGTTTCTGCATTTTTATACTGAATTTCTGTACATCCGTATTCATACATGTATCTATCTAATGGTTCAAATCCTTCCACATCTTCATCATTTTCAAATCTATCCTTATCCATGACTCCGTATGCATAAATCACACCATCATCATCCAGTAATCTAAACTTGATTACATTATCTGTTTCAAGTTTATTTCCCGTATACAAATCTTTTCCATCATCTGTAATCGACTTGCACCATTTTGTTATTGTATATAATTTACTCATTTTTACTCTCCTTTAATCGTCCTCAACTGCCAACCATTCATGGATTGCTTTATCAAAATCCTCTTCCCACTGCTCATATTCATCAGTCACATTACAAGTACTATCCCATTCATAAATCGGAACACCAACAATAACTTCAGTTTCGTTGGTAACTTCACCAACATAATGAATTTTATCCTCTTCCTTATGATAGAATGAAACAATTCCAGTACAGAAATCCTTAACCGCTTCGGCAGATTTAGGATTACAGTAAACATATACTGTATTACTAGATGTATTCTGAATTTTCCAAATCATATTGCCATATTCTCTTGCATTGTTTGTGAGTTTCAACCATGCCATCGCATATTCTTCAACAGTTCCATTAAATTCTACAGTTAATAAAATCGCTTTCTTCCGTTCAAATCTAATTTTTTCCTTTAACATATCAATTTCCTCGCTTTCATACTTGCTATAACTATACCACAAAGACAAGCTATTTTCTATAAGATTTCACTTGTCTTTGTGTCATTTGAATTACAAATTTATGGTGATTATACTGTCAATTCTTTTCCGTCAATAACAGGTCTAGCTTCAAGGTCATCGTAAAAATAAATACCTTTTATATTCATTTCAATTCCCACGAGCCAATAAGTTCCTTTTCGCTCTCCAACATGAGCATCTGGATATAATGGTTTATTTTCAAGAACATATCTACACATTACATTCTTTGGGTGGTCAATCTCAGTCCAAATCAACTCTCCATTTTTATATAAATTTGTTTTACAACATTTACATTTATGTCTTAACTCATCAACATAATCTATATATTGCCCCAAAACATTTAGAACCGATTCTTCTGATAAAAATTCATTCAAATCTGCAATATGATTTCGTTTTAGCCATTGTTTAGGAATATTGAAATCCCAAAATATTCTGTCCTTTTCGTCTTTAACTACATCATTTCCATGACGCTTAAATAACTCACATTTCCAACCATCTTCTGTTTCTGTTATCTGTCTTATTCCTTGATTGTTTACTGGAATCCGTTTAATCATTTTTGTCAATCCTTTCTCTCCACATTTTGATTCTCACAGGGTAACTTACATTTTCTCTATATGTTTTTAACTGTTTCTTTGCATCTGCCCAATCTTCGCAGTTGCATTCAATATCCCAACCGTAACCACAATTTCCTTCAATTGCGTAACAATCTTTTGTTTTCCTCTTATATGCCATAATTATCACCTTCCTTTATTCTTTTCTGTATTCTTTCAATATCTAAGCCATCACCAACTTTTGTACCAACTCTTTTCCACGAAGACAATTCATGAGGTGTTAATGTAAATGGTTTGTCGTTTGTTTCGTCATGCATTAGAACTTCATCCCTTGACCACCCAACATCGACTGTTGCAATGATGTATCCATCTGTATAAATTCCTTTTCTATAATCATCTGGTAAACTCATTAGTATTCCTCCTTATAAAACTTGATTGTATCTGCCTTTTCTTTTTCATATTTCTCTCTATCTGTGAATGGTGTAAGGTTGATATCACCTTCACAGTATGTAAATACCGCCATCTGTTCATCTGAAAAAGCGTATGCAGAATAACCATCTACATGTACCAAATCAAATTTACATTTCTCTGCGAATGCATAACACAAATCACTCATCCAATGACCACTCAACATATAATCTCCGTTTCTGTTTGTGGTTTCTTCCATGAAGTTGTTGTTTGCAATTCGTTGTGTTGTTTCGCTTAACGAATAAGCTGATAAATCAAGCGGTAAAATGTCGTAATCATTTATGTTCTTACCTTCTCTTAACATATTGAAATAATCGTTTCTTGGTACTAACTGTACTGCCATAACTAACCCCTCCATCTCTTTTCTACTGTGTCATATAAAGCTCCGTTTGCATCCTGATACTCTAAATTTTCTGAGTATGTATACTTAAAACACTTGTGTTTGTCTGCTCCACAATATACAACTTCACACTCTCCGTTATATATTGCAAATTTCTCTCTATAACCTGCACTCTGTATCATTTCGTCTTCTTCCTTTGGTGTAGGCTTTACAGACTTCATAATTCCATTAGCAGCTTGAACTGCTCCGTATAACCAACCATTCAGATAATCAATGTTATAACAATACTGTGTGTAGTTGCCAGTTTCTTTTCTTTCTTCGCTTGTGTAAGCATAGAACCCATCTCCACAATTCTCTTTCTCAATGTGAAGATATCCAAAGTTGTGAACATACGCTCGTAAATTGTCCTTGATAATTTCCTTTTCGTTCCGTGTCATAATTAATTCCTCCATTTTCTTAATTTTCTGTATTATAAAAGGCAGACAAGAATTACTTCTCCATCTGCCTTTAACTTCTTACCAACCATAATGGTGTACTACTTCCCATTTAGTTTCCCTTACATAATCATATCTACTCTGCTTTTCTAATGGTGCTTCGTAGATAACAATATCTTTATACTCTTCATTTAATTCCATCTTAACTGTAACTTGTCTTGATGGAATGTCACACACCCAGATATGACTATCATCATTTCCGTACCACTCAGCTTCCATTTCGTATGGTTTGTAAAGCAATTCCCACGCTTCATCCATGCGTCTTTTAATCTGCTTTTCTGTCATTGTCATTTGCATCAACCTCCTTTAAAATATTGTTTTTAAAGATATTCAGCAAGTACACATACACCGAATTTATTACTAAATTCTTCAAGTGTTAAATCTTTCAGTTCACTTGCTAAAGACAACTCTTTTTCATCATAGCTCCATTCCATTTCGCATCCGTTTGGTGTGCTAGAAAACAGAACTTCTACAACCGTCTGGTTTTCATATTCTGTAACTTCTGTTACTTTACCAAAGAAACTCCTATGTGTTCTTACGCCAAACTCTTCTTCATATTCTGTATCGGGATTTGATACATATACAATATCTCCAACTTTAAACATCTGCATTTCCTCCTTAAAATGTGGGTTCTATTCCCCAAATAATATTTGTAATTCCTTGTCTGCCTTTTTTATTTCAATAATTCCGCTAATTGCCTCATATAACATAAGCAACATTGACGCAATATAAAATGCTGTAAAATATTCATTAAAATACATTTTCATCCCAATCCTTTCAACACTTCTTCATTGAACTCTCCATAAATCTCTTTCCATTCTGCAATAGCTTCATCTGTTGCAATTCCAAGAATGTCATTGTTACACCGTTCAATTCTGTATGTTGTAGGATTGTTATTGTGACATTCTCTTACAAAGATTGCGTTACCTCTTGCATCTGGTCTACAACCAAACCCACCTGTCGCAAGTACCAACTGATATTTTGCATCTCTATAATCTTCCTTGAAATACTTATCTTTGAGAACAAGCAATTTGCCTTCAAGCTCTACATCTCTCCAAGATGTCACATCTGCTTCTACTAATAAATTTACTTCTCTTTTCATTTTCTAATCCTCCATGTATGTTTCAATAACAAACAAATCTTCCCACTCTACACCATCAGCTTCCCAATCTTCGATTTTTCCTTTGATATAGCACATTGCTTCTTCATGTGCTTCTTCCTCTGTTTCGAATCCTTCATCTTCGTGAAGCCAACCACCATCATAATAAACATCATATTTCCACATATTAATATCCCTCTAACCTTTTCCATTCTCCATCAATTCGTTCCCACGCTGTCGGATTATAACCGTAATTTTCATATACAAATAGCTCATTATAACGCTTCTGCATTTCCTCTATCGTTGGGAAAAATTCAACTTTATTAAGCATACCTTTATTAACTCCGTTTGTATGATAGATTCTTAATTTATAACCCATCATCATCTTCCTCGCTTTCCGTTAATTCTAGCCATTCCATTTCATGCTCCTCAAGTTCACACTCTTCCTCGAATACTTCTCTCGCATAATCTTCATCAAACTCTTTTAAGCCGTGTGCTAATTTCGTGGTGAGTTCTTCAAGTCTATAGCGTGAGATATAATCTCTTTCCGTTCTAACTCTGAATAACTCTAACGCTGCCGACAAGAAATATGCCTTTTTCTCTTTATCTCCCCAATAACAGAAGTAAGTTCCTCCTTCATATTGTTGGTCTTCCTTTGCAGTTTCATCATAATCTCTGCATACACAGTACTGACTGTCTGACTGTGACTGTAAAAGTGATACGTTCCCTTTCCGTAATAATTCATTCCATAACATAGCTTTATACCTCCAAATTGTATTTTCTAATGGTTTCATCTCTTCTAAATTTCTTTAAGTCTTTATTCACACTAATATGCTTATTTGTCGTTCTATTGATGTAAATAAAATGACTTCCCTTTGTTCTTGCGAGTGTGTAACCATTCTTTCTTAAAATTGGTACAAACTCACGCATCTCCTTTGTTAATCTTTCTGCCATTGTTTTCACTTCCTTTCCCTATGAAATCCTGTTTTTACTATTTCTTTTGTTTTTACTCTGCTCTAACATAGTTACCCACCTGCAATTAGACGGTTCATAATTACCATTTACATTTATACGGTCTATTGTTAAATTATTCTGATAACCATTTGCAATTGCCCAATCATAAAACGTCTTAAAACTATGCAGCCATTCATCACAAATAATTATTCCTCTGCCACCATAATATTTATAACTATCTGAATTTTCTTTATAACATCTTTTTATCATTCCGTCTCTGATATTACGGAGACGTTTTTCATCGTCTCCATAATATTTATTTTGATGTCTTTCTTCATTAGCTTTTTCTCTAATTTCATTTGATAGGCATCCACATGATTTTGTATTTCCATTTTTCAAATGAGAACCAACTACCGTCACTTTGTTACCACAATCACATTGACATAACCACATAGTATGTCCAGAAGAATCCTTTCCGTCTTGTTTGACCACTGTTAATTTTCCAAATTTTTGCCCTTCTAACTTTAATGCATTATACGCTCTACTCATTTATACCTCCGTTATTTTAAATATAGCCGATAGGACAGCTTATATATATTACTTCTACATTGCCAGTGCAGAAGATTTCTTTGTTGCTTTCTTCTGTCTGAATGGATTTTCCAACTCATAACGAACAACAGTGGATAACTTGTCAAATGCTTGTGCTTGTGTAAGTTCCATAAGGTTCTCTACAAAAAACTCTGTACCAAAGCACTTCTGCATTAAAATTTCTTTCATATCTGCCGTTTTGCCTTCATAGTAAGCAAATAATGAATGGAACACTCTGATAAACTTGGCTGTATATGCCTTTCCATTATATGTATCTGCATAACCATTCCAATTCAAATCTGTAATCAGCTTGATAATTTCATCAAGCAATTCATTTCCGTTTCGCTGAATACTACGGATTCCATCTGTAATAGGTGTAAAAATACCAATCTGATTATCAATGGAATCTCCCTTCACAGCCACATTGTACTTGTTACAAATTGCTTTGAGATTAACATAGTTTTCATCTCCATTTGCAAGAGCTGCACGGTAATAATCGGTAGGTGTCATCTTTCTTCTATCGGTTGTCTGGTCAAGGAACAAATCAATTGCTTGACTTAACGAACACTCAATAATTTCACACACAACTCCATTCAATTTTGCTTTAAATGCACCATAAATTCTGTGCATACCATCCACACAGACAAGAGTTCCGTCAATATATAACAGTTTTGGAACTTCCCACTTATAAGGGTTATAATCATTTCCAATTGCTTGTGCTGACAGTACATCACACATTCTCTGCCATTCAGGAATATGTACATGTAAAGGATTTATGGTTGTAAGAATCTTGTCACCAAATCGGCTATTTGCCTTTGCATTCCGTACCATTTGGTCAATAGTAATCTGCTCTACCTTACCAACAAAATCCTCTGCTTTCCGTGCTTCCTGCATTTCTGCCTCAATAACTCTTGCTTCTACATACTTTCTGTTTTTACTCATAATGATTTTCTCCTTTTCTTTGTTTGGTTTTTGGTATAAAAATAACGGCTCATACTTTCGTATTGCCGTTAATCTGCTAAAATATAATCGTTTCCGTTCTTGTCTACGCAAACAATCTGCGCTTTGATACCTTGTTTGCGTAGTTCTGAACGCTTTTGTTTTGCTTCTCTAAGCGTTTTACACGGATAGAACTTATATGGGTATGGCGTTTCTACTGTGTATTTCATCACATCCCAATCCCTTCTTCAATCTGCCTTGCCCATTCTGAGCACTCTTCACTTCCATCTTCTTTGAGAAGCTTTAACAACTCAATAATAGTGCGTGTCGGTTTTCCGTCTCTCCGTGAATACCGAAATTCGCAAGCGTAATCATAAGCATTACAAGCAATTTCCTTTTGTGTAAAACTGCCTTTCCATGTGGCATTGCCGTACACTGCAATGTCATAAAAATCACTAAATCGTATCATTTTTTCACCTCTTTCTTCTTATTAATAAGATATTCATTCAGTTCTTTACATAATCCTCTGCAACAATGTCTTTCTGTGCAGTACTTACATATTGGATAGTTTTTGTTTTCTGCCATTTGCACCTCCTTATAGAATTTTCCGTGTGATTAACAAATAAATTCCCAATGGTAACGTTAAAAGGAATAAACCACCTTCATCAATGATTCCAATATGACCAGCTATTAACTCTGCAACTCCCACACCTAATGAGGTTATACCTAATAGTTTCTGATTTACCTTTGTGAGAAATTCTTCTTTTCTTTGCATATTTTCTGCATTGATGATTTCTCTTGCTTCTGCAAGTGTAAATGTTTGCTCTGATGTAATTTGTCTTGCGTACATGATTATTTCCTTCCCTTTCTTTTAATTTTGTAGAATCTTGAAAAACGGTATTCGTATCTAATCATTTTATTATTCTCCTTTTCATTGCAGACTTTAGGCATTGATGTACTCCCATGCTTCTGTTTCCGTTGGGAATTGGATGTTACAGTTTGGGATATACCAATTTCCGTATTTTAGGTATGGCATTTTGCACCTCCTTTTCTGAATTTTGAGCATAAAAATAGCACCTTACTTTTTTGTAAGATGCTTATAATTCTACTTTTAATCCCTTTATTACATTATGATATGTTCCGTCTTGCACTTCTTGTGTTTCCTTATTATATCTGTATTTCATGGTGTTTCCCTTGCAACGAAACACAATATACTTTTTGGTTTCTTTTAGTATCGTGCAGTCGGATATTCTATTTTCTGGAAAAATCAGCTTCATAGTTTTCTCCTTATAAAATAGCACCCTTTGAATTGGGTGCTTTGATAGTGTATCTATTTGTTTGGCTCTATCGTGAAACCGCCTTTTTCTACTATAATTTTGCAGTTTCCTTCTGAAAAGAATTTCATAAGTGCTTCCAGCACAACATTTGCCTTCATGCCATACTCCTCACAAGTAGCCTGAAATTCTTTTAAAATATCCTCATCATAGGTAGTTCCCCATTGTTTCTTTGCCATTGCAGACTCATCTCCTTTCTATGTATGGCATAATTATAGCAAGTTTCCAACTTGTAGTCAACTTGTTTTGTACAAAATGTACACTATAAAAAGGCAGACTGGTGGTGTCTGCCTCTCTAACTATACACTTTGAATGTGGTATGTAATTACTTAATATACATATCACAGAACACAGCCATGAAAAGTTTGTTAAACTGTGCTTTGGATACAGTTGTAGTGAGTGTGTCATTCTCAACAATTTTCTTACTCTGTGCGTATCTTGCACCAAACATATCAGACATATTCTCTGCAAGTTTGCTAATCTGAGCCTGAGTACATCCTTCAATGCCTAAATTCTCAAGGAAAGTCTTAATTGCAGACAGAAAATCTCCACGCTTATGTTCTTCAATCTTCTTTTTATATGCTTCGTGCATATTCTCAGGTACAAAGACATAGGTATCACGCATAGACTTATTTAGTGGTTCAACAATCGCCTTGTGTGCCATTTCAGCCTTGCGAATTTCTGCATCCACTTCTACCCGTGAATACTTAGCGGTTACTTCATCAACAGACAGACCTTGTGCGAGGTCATTTTCACGGTTCGCAAGAATGGTCTCCAACTTCGCCTTTAAAGGCTTAATCTCAGCCTTGAATCGTAAATCTTCTACTGCTATTGCCATTGCAGACTCCTTGAAAGAGTTTAATTGTGCAGTTGCTTCCTTGCTCATGTTTTTAAAATTAATCTGATTTTTTGCCATAGTGGTCTCCTATTCTCCTATTTTACGCATAGGTGCAATAATATTGTTGTGTTATGTGCATTAAAAAAGGACTATCATTTTTAGATAGTCCCAGTGTGAGTTTAATAACTCAATAAAAAACTTTACACTCCAAGTGTATATTTAGTTAGGTATTAATTCATTCATTTTCAAAACTTGAATAACAGTATCCATTTCGTCACGCAAAGTCCGTACATCACGGCGAATATTACGCTCCATGATTTTAGTGTCAAGTTGTAAATCATCCAACTTTTCTTTGTTGGTGTCTACTTTTAACTCCAACACCTCAAGCTTATTAAGTATTTTTTCCAAAAGTTCTCTATCTGTCATAAATACCACACTCCTTTTGTATATTGTAACATAGTTAGTTTGAGAGTGTAAAGTCTTTTATTCAGCTATTAAAGCTACGGTTCAAGGTCACTACGATTCCTAGTCTGTCATTCGGTTTATTCCCTAGTTGACGATTTTAACGCACATATACAGACGTATTCCCACAAGAGTGCAGACTGTATTACTTCTGATTTTCGACATCCTCCTATTATGCCTACTCTTTCACGTTTTCACTGCTATTATCTTCTACTTGTTTGTATAGCTCATGCCCACCGATTTATTTTGTTGTCAAGGTACAATCTGCAAGGTACGTAGTGTTCAATACACCACTAGCCCATGACGGCTCTTTATGCAGATTTTTCAGAAAGTTGTGGAATTTTTCACTGAACCGTGATAGAATAAATATGTAACGGTGGTTCAGTTTCCACTATGTAGGGGTGGTAGTATTTGCGGTACTACTGCCCTTTGTCTTTCGACATCTTTACTATAACACGTTGTCAACAAGTTGTCAACAACTTTTTTAAAAAACTTTTTTCGAGTTTTTCAAGTTGTATTTTGTTGTTGTCTTGCTGACAAGTACACTATAACATAGTATTACATAGTTGTCAACAAGTTTTTTCGATATTTTTTAAAAAATTTCACACCACAAAATCTAAACAAAAGTTCGACTTTTCAAACTGGATTTTCAGAGCAGACTAAACCAAACATTTGTTCTACTCTTAGGTAAAATGTTGTATTTCCTAAGAAAAACATACGTTCGGATAGTGGGGCGTGCCAAAAACCAAACAAGTGTTCGTGTTTTCCAGTTTGGGTATAAGCTAGTTATTTCACACACTTTCTTAATTTTTACGATATTAATCCCAAACCTCAAATTTCCCAACAAAATCAACCATTTCACCCACTTCACCCCAAAAATCACTTATCGACCCAAATATCGAAAAACCCTTGAATTTTCTAGTCAAATCAAGCTTTGCTCTCCAATCTTTCCAACAACTCTCACCACGCAAAATCAATTAAAACACTGGAAAATCAAGCTTTTCTTCGAAATTAAAAAAATACCTATTTGTAATAAGAAGAAACACATTTTTTAACAATTAAATCGAACTTTCTTAACAAAATAAAAATACCAAATCTATATCATTAAGACATAAATCTGGTACACAAATCACTCACATTATAATCAATCATGTGTATATCTACTAAAATCCAATCACACATCAAAGAAAGGAACTAACCAAATGAACTTTAATCTAAACTACATTTATCAAGAACTACCCATACGAAAATACAAACGCACTAATCTCCTAACCAACAAATCAGAAATAGTTACAGTAACAAACAAAAACAACCTATCAGTGCAGCAACATCTAAAACTACTTAACCTAAATGACCCAAATTACATATACTCAGAAATTACCAATCAAGACATCTGATTAACAGGTGTCTTTTTATTTACACCTATCCATCAAATTATCTACCTGACATCTGTGGACTAAATTAACGAAAATGATACCAAAATTTTAACAGAAACTATTCCATTGATAAAATACTCGTCTAAAAACTAAAATCAAAATTTACTCTCTACAGTACCTAAAAAGTAAGCCATATATGACACTTTTCTAAAACCCTACTTATTATAAAAAAAATCACAAGTTCACTCTCACTTCAAATAAACTTCAATAACTTCAAAGTATGGATAATCCAAATTTAAAAAGAGAATATTTATTTAGCAGCACAAACTACAAATGTTAAATACCTTAAACAAAATCACACATATTGCCAATTTATTAACGCAACAAAAAAATAACATAACTTGTCATATGTAAAGGAGAATAAACAGTTATACCCATAGGGGTACTTTAAAACCACATAACATTAAGTACCTACATATATCACTACTAATCAAAATAAATAGAGAAAAAAATATTAGTTCACCAACAAACCAGAATGTAGAAGAAATAAACATAACAGAGAAAATAATCATCAAGAAGGAGAAATTACATTATAGAAAACAATCATTTAAGCACACATTGGTAAAAGAAGAATAATTACCTAGCAGAACCAAAATGTAAAGGGAGAAGTAAATATTAGACCACCAATAATTACCAACAAACAAAACACACAAAAATAGTCTTGGAAACAAGACAGAGTTAAATCATTAATACTTAATATTATTAATACTTAATTAACTGCAAAAAATTGGACATTTTTGTACCAAAATAGCTCTACACTTGGGAGTGTTTTTCCCAAAATGGACAATTTATTTCACCATGGGAAATCAAAAGCCTTATTTTATGGGCAGAAAGGAGGTTTTATCTCTATTGAAGAAAAATGACATAACTTTACTTATTCCAAAGTCACTTACAGAAGATGCACGATTTTCTAATTATGCAATTGCTACCTATTGTGTATTACAAGCATTGCATATTCCAACTCAAATGGATAGGGGGTGCATATCACCACAACAGATTGCTTACTTTCTAACTGAGAATGCGGATTGCTTTAAAAGAAAATCGCAAATAACAAATCATATTCAATGTGGCTTAGATGAACTTTTGGAGAATAACATCATATCTGAAATAGATGAGTGTCAGAAATATTACATATTAGATTGCTCAAATTTATGGATAGATACAGAAAATGATTATTTCTCTCGCATCACTTTTAATGATGTAAGGAAGATATTTCAAGTAAAAAACATCAATAACTTCTTATTATTAAGATTTTACATAACGACCATTGGAACAATCAGTAATACAATTACTGTTTATCTGGTTGATGGCGATTGTAAAACAAGTGTTGTTGGCAATCTTACTATTGATTATCTAGCAGAATTATCAGGAATATCTACTCGCACAGTCATTGATTATAGCAAAATCTTAGAAGAAATCGGATTGCTTTATGTATATAGGCACGAAGATTTTACTCTAAATGGAGAAGAAGGTATTAGGCGACTCGCTAATGTTTATGGAAGATTATCTGATAAAGAATATGTTGATACATTTGCAGTTAATCAACAAAAACACAAAGATTCCTATAGATATAGAGAAAGTAATATTGAAAAAGCAAATAGCAGGCGTAGATTAGCACAGATGTATCAACAATTACTTAAAGGGAAAGGAGAAAAATATACAAGGTCAGATATCGTTGCGATTTACAATTATGTGATTTCTGAGAATGAAAAGTATGAACGAATGTATGAAAAAGACAAATATGAAGAATATTTAGATAAAATTCGTGATACTGAAATTTTCAACAAATACGACTTCTTAAACAGAGAACTAATATATGTAACTACAAACCAACCAGTCAAATCACCTACAAGGAGGAATGACTATGACAACAAAATTTATTTTAACACAGAAAAGGAGACTCTTAATTAATGACAAACAACAGAAACTATTACACATCAAGTAACTACGCAAATACAATCCCTACTCGTGAGGAATTTCATAGATACGCTTCCAACGTGCTTTCTATTGGTGATTTTGATACAGACCATTCTAAGGGCAATCAATCAGAAAAGGTTGATAACTCTATTAAGTGGACTGTTAAACATAGTAAGAAACAACCAGATTATAAGATAAGGAGAAATAATTAATATAAAAATACAAAGGTGTAGATAAAATGCTTCGCAATACAGATTATAAATATTTTGATAAGGCTCGAAGAATTGCTACTGTCTCTGATTATAATAAAGTTCACGTAGGTTGCGTTGCTGTTTATCAAGGACAAGTAATCGGACTAGGTTGCAATTGCAATAAAACTCATCCTACTCAGAAGTTTTATAACAGATTTAGAGAACAATCTGATTCCATGTTGCCAAAATTACATGCTGAAATCAGTTGCCTTAATCAACTCAAAAATTTGGATATAAATTTCGCAAAAGTGAAGTTATACATATATCGCATTCGTAAAGACCAACCTTTCGGATTAGCACGTCCATGTCCTTCATGTATGGCAGCAATTAAGGATTTGGGAATAAAGGAAATATATTATACAACAAATGATGGATATTCTTATGAACATTTAGAGAAAAATACGGTAGGAGGTGTTGCGTGATATGAATAGATATGATTGGCATCCAAGGAATCCTAACTATATACCGCCTAAAACTAGCCACTACTGCTCTATTTGCAATGAAGGTATTCAAAACAGAGAAGAATATATTGTAAACGAAAATGATGAGTACGCCCATTGGGAGTGTTTTCGTGGAACAAAACATTTAGCAGATTGGTTAGGATACACGGTGAGAGAAATGGAGGAGGGTAAATATTAAAGAACTAAAGATATTATTGGCAAAATTAGTGCCAAGTATCCATAATCTACCACGAGTTATTTATATCAGGTGGTTGGATAGAGATTGGTACATGAAGAAGTAATTAAATAGAAATTCTATTGATGTTTTGTTGGCGCAAAGGTCAATGGATTTAGAGAAGTATTAAGTAAGGCTAATATGTGTTTTAAATACCCATATTTATAAAAATTGAATATAGAAAGGATGAAATTATGAAAGAAAACAATTATGAACCTATTAAAATTTGTCCTGTTTGCGGAGAACGTTTGGAAGAAATTGACGATATGAATTATATCACGTCAATTTGTCCACACTGCTACTCTACTATTTTTGAGGAATTAAATGGTACTTTACATGTAATCAAAAATGGAATTGCAAAGGATAATTATAATGTATCAATGGATATTTTCTATAAGCAGTTTTTATCTCATCAGATGTCTATGATGGGAATGCTTGATAGTAGTAATCTTGGAGAGATAATTGCGTCAAGAATGTTTAAAGTAAATATCTATAATGAAGAAATATTTGAACATTTCTACCCTATGGTAAAGAATTTCAAGGCAAAGCAATCTTATATTTACTTTGATGGATATAAGAAATATTTAGACATGGCAAAAGATTATTTTAAGGGCGTATATCCCAACTTTTACTAAATAGGAAACGGAGGAAAGAATTTATGGCATTGGAGAATCAAATAAATCTTTATTCTGTTGATACTGGTAATTTTTATACAAAAAAGGAACGAGTATTACATAATAAGAACGCAAAAATCAGAGCAGAACGAAAAGTTATTGCTGAAAAAATTAAGGAATTAAATGACAAACTTCTTGAGTTTGGTTATTCAAAAAAGGATTTACAGAAAGTGTCCCATGAAAATATTGATGAAATTTCTATTGAAATTATTAATAATACATACGACTTGTTAAGTGAATATATTGAACTTTCACGAATTAAGCGATTGAAAACACAGTCGGCGGATGCTTTAAAGGAAAAGTTGCTATTGTTATTGTCAAATAAAGTCAAAGAAAAAGAATCTGTAAATATAACCAAAAGAAAAGATTACACTTATCTAACCAGAATATTGAATGAGGATACAATATCTGATAAGAATGTAATTTCGTTGTTTGAGTCATCTCTTACAAGGATGATTGGACTGAAAAAGGATGATTTTACAGAAGATATTATTGTTATTCAAGTATATTACTTTGATATTTTTAAGGATATTGCTTTTTATGGGTTTACATATAAAGGCGAAAAATACAAATATTACACCTCATCAGCAGGTCAGATTCGTAAGAAAAAGGCAGTATTCATTAAGGAATCGGTATGGGATAAGTATGAAAAGACTATTATGTGTGGACTTACAATTCCAAAAATCAACGAAAAAGGTGGCAATAACGTTAATAAGCACCTTGCTTATATGGCACTTACCAACTCTGCTACTGATGAATGGTCTGATTTTAATATTGATAGAACTATTGTTATTGACGACTTTGAAACCAACGTATTTGGCGAATATGATTTAATAGATGACACGGATTATTCAATCACTAGAACTAAGGGTGAAGTACCTATTGCTCATACAGATGGTGCAGGTATGGTTTTGTTTGGTAAAAATAGAATGTTTCGTGCGCCTTGGGTTAAGGGATTATTAGGAGTATTTGATTTCAGAACTCTTATTTTAGACTGGCGTGAGAAATATCAAGATAATACTATTGGGGTAATCAAAGATATTTATGGCAATGAGCACGATATTATTGCAGAAAATATTTATGCTATCTTCACAAAGAGTCAGTTTAAGATGTATAAGTACTATGATTCATGGGATGAGTATAAAGAATACTTCAAAAAGCATAATTGTAAAGCTGGCGTATGTAATGTAGAGGAAGAACGAATACCTAATTCAAGATTAAATTATCAAGAGTTACAGACGTTAACCGAAATGACTGATGAAGAATTAGTTGAGATTGCAACACCGTCTATAAATAAGTTGAATAATCTCTGCTCTTCTATCTCTAGTATGCAGATGGCATTTGGTATAACTCCATACAATACAAATATGACACCTTTACAAGAAGCAGTTAAAATCTATCCAGATATTATGAATGATGCTTATTTCAAAGATGTCATCAAAGGTATTAAGGATAGTTTAATTAAGAAGTATAGGTCTGCAAAATTGGAGATTGAGGGTAAATATACATTCTTGTTACCTGATTTCTACGCTGCTTGTGAATATTGGTTTTTAGGTAACGAAAATCCTGACGGTTTACTTAATGGAGAAGAGGTATGGTGTAGTTTATTTAAACATCGCAAAGAATTGGATTGTTTACGCTCTCCTCATTTGTATAAAGAACATGCTATTAGAGAAAATGTGGCTAATACTGCTACTGATGAACGAAAAGAGTTAATTTCAAAATGGTTCAATACACAAGCAATTTATACAAGTTGTCATGACTTGATTAGTAAGATTCTTCAATTTGATGTTGATGGCGACCACTCACTTGTTATCGGTGATAAGAAGATTGTAGAGATTGCAAAGAAGTCTATGGAAGGCGTAGTGCCACTCTATTACAATATGCGAAAAGCAGAACCAACAGAATTGAATAATGTAAATATCTACAATGGATTAAACGCAGCTTTTACAGGAAGTAACATTGGAGTGTATAGCAATAACATTACAAAGATATGGAATTCGGATATTTTTATCAACGGTTCTGACGAAGATAAAAAGAATGCCATTGATATTGTTAAGTTGTTGTGTATGGAAAACAACTTCTGTATCGACTTCGCCAAGACTTTGTATAAACCAGAAAGACCAAAGGAAATTGACAAAGCAATTAGAGAATTTACTGGTAAGAAAGTACCTTATTTCTTTATCTATGCAAAGGATAAAGACGAATCGCAAGTAGAGAATATCAACAATAGCATTACTAATAAATTGAATACTTTGATACCTAATCCACGAATAAATACAAGAAAACTTGGGTTGAAACCGATAGACTATAAATATCTTATGCATGATGTCAATACGGAAGTTGATGAACAGTTGATTGAAAAATATACAGAACTCAATAATACATACCATTTTAAGATTTCTATGAAGGACGAATTTCAGAATAATTTACATTATCTTGCTTGTCAGATTAGAGATGAATTGTCGCAGTTTGGATATTCAGAAGTAGAAATTACTGATATGTTGGTTAAATATCTCTATGAGAAAAAGAATCGTAAGATGAAAGAACTGTTGTGGTTCTGTTATGGTAAGTACATCGTTGAGAACCTGAAACATAATTATCCTATTCATAAAACAAAGATAATTCAATGTATTGATTGTGGAGAATGGATTGAAATTGATAGTACAAATAATAGAACGCATAGATGTGAACATTGTCAATCAATTTTTAATAGAAAAAATAAGACAATTAAGCAGAAATTATATAGAAGTTAAAAATGTGGAATTTTGGAAATAGCCCATAGTTATTGGACTTTTTTAAATTTGATAGTCCACTTTTCGTGGACTATTTTAAAAAAGTTTTTCAAGCTACTATGGAAGGCAACGTAAAATAAGGAGATTTAAAATTGAGATTATTATACATTTGGAAGCAATGTTTGTCTACCACAAATATTAGTGCTAATACAGTAGGAGGTGTGTAAACACGGTAATAAATAAAGAACAAGTGATAAAAGAAGTTGCCAAGCGTGAAGGGATTCCACTTTCAACATTGCAGTCTGCATATTGGACGCTAGAGAATTATATTTTTGAAACTCTCTCTTCCGCTACTCCCACTGAAAAAATTGAATTGAAATTATTTAATGGTATTAGTATTGATTGTGAGTATAAGCACAGTAAAGAAATGATACATCCTGAATCTGGTGATTTATTTGAAACTAATGCTAAGATTTGGGCAAAACCTAAGATTACTAGATATTATAATCGAAAATTAAACGGATATTTCGATGATTAGGTATTAGAATTTATCTTTATCAAGGAACGTACTACGATGACCTTTGTGGCTCGTAGTCTTAATATTAAATGCAGAACAATGATTCATCCTACACGATATGGAGAAATAAAGGTCGTGAATAGAAATATTGCAATGTTGTGACTACAGTAAAAAGTACATCGTTACTAATCAGTGACGGTTCTGCAAATTAAATAAATTACATCGAGAGTTTGAAAGTTTTCTTTTTCATAAACCTCTCCTTTCTCTCAAACAGCGGTGCTTACGTCTTGTAGGCATCGTTGTTTGTATTCTCTCTTGGAGGATTGGCTCAGTACGGAAGAGTGTTGCATTGATAAAGCAAAGGTCACGAGTTCAAATCTCGTATTCTCTATTTTAGAACAGGACATATTGGAGTAGCTACCAATATGAGTAGAGTCACCTACCTCTCTCCTGTTCTATTTTTATGTAATTTTGTAGGTGGGAAAGTAGGAAAATATATGAATAATGTTATATGGAAACGCATGATTTATCATGGAAAAGATTTAGGAGATTATTATTTAGTTTCAAACACTGGTGAAATAAAAGGTGTTAAAACTGGAAGAATTAGAAAGAAAAATATTAATCACGAAGGTTATTATTTTGTATGTGTTAGTTTAGGTAGTAGAGATATTAAACCATGTATTAAAGTACACAGGGCTGTTGCTGAAACATTTGTGGAAAACGAAGAAAATTTACCAATTATAAATCATAAAGATGGAAATAAATTAAATAATAATGTTGATAATTTAGAGTTTTGCACTCAACAATATAATATTTTACATGCTTATAAAAATGAAATGATAACTGAAAAAGGTAAAAAAATAATTTGCTTAAATACTTTACAATTATTTGATAAGATTACAGATGCGTCCAAGTGGTGTGGTTGTAATACAAATACAATATATGATTATTTAAGTACTAGAAAAGATTCAAGAAAATCGGCAGGTAAACATCCTATAACTGGCGAACCTTTAACATGGTTGTATTATAAAGATTATTTATATTTAAATACAAAAACAATAATTTAATCTTCTATTTTAGAAGAAATATAAAAATGAAAGTGAGTGAATAATTATAATTTCTATTACACAGAAAGAGGCTTTTTACTTAAATAAAAACGAGGGTGTTCCATATGGTGCAGATGGTATTTCAGTTACTCATAGTAGACATAGTGGAAAAACTTACCGTTTATGCGAAGCCCCAAAAAATTTAAGATTATTAGAAAATTACAGAAAATCTCGCATTGCCGAGAAATAATACGGAAGGCGGTAAACGCCATTGGCGAAGAAAAAGAAAGACAAAATAACAGTCAAATGTGTTGGTATGTCATCATGTGAGGTAACTGGTTCTGCATACTTAGTGGAAGTACCAACTGGTGAAAAAGTCTTGTTAGATATGGGGATTTTTCAAAGTTCAAAACCGTATGAAGACTACAAAATCAATAAACGAAAATTTGATTTTAAACCATCTGAGTTGACTGCAATTATTATCTCGCATTCAAATGCAGACCACTTCGCAATGCTTCCAAGGCTATTTCACGATGGTGCAAATTGCGAGATATACATATCCTCTGAAAATTTGGATTTTATGAAACCAATGCTAGAGGACTCCGCAAAAATCCTTGATAGAGATGCACAAGCATTTACAAGGAAATTAAAAAGAGAACACTATCCCATTTATACATTGGATGATGTAAATAATACCCTTCCATATTTTAGAGGGTGTACTAAAAATGAACCACATTATATTTCTGAGAATGTATGGTTTGAGTTAATTGATGCAGGACATATATTCGGTTCATGCCAAATTATATTATATGTAAAATTACCATCTGGCGTGATTAAGAAATTGGCGTACTCAGGAGATTTAGGTAATACATTATTTGAACAACCTTTTGTTCCCGACTTCGTTCCAGTTACAAAGTGCCATATGTATATAGGCGAAACCACATATAATGACCCGAAACGTTCTTCCAAAAAAGACCAACGTAAAAAAGATATTGAAATGATAAAGAATGTTATAATTCAGACTTGTATTGATAAAAAAGGAATTGTTTTAATTCCTACATTTGCATTACAAAGAACTGAGACGATGTTATATACATTGTGGCAGATATTTAAGGATGATAAAGATTTCAATATTCCTATCGTAGTTGACTCTCCTCTTGCAGTTAAATTATTGGATTGTTACCAAAATAATTTAGAGGGTGAATGGCTTGATAAATTCAATGAAATGATGTCTTGGAAGAATATACAAATTATTAGAGAGGTTGAAGATAGCATGGCTTGCGTGACAGATGATAGTCCAAAAGTCGTATGTTCATCGAGTGGCATGTTAACTCAAGGGCGAAGTATTCTTTATTTGAAGAAGATTTTGCCTAGAAGTAATTGTGCTATTCTAACTTGTGGTTATATGGCTGAAGGTGGTATTGGATGGAAAATTAAGAATTGTCCTTCTCAAAAGACTATTACTATTGACCAAAGGGCGTATGCGAATCGGTGTGATATCAAATGTCTTGATAGTTTCAGTTCACATATGCAATATGAACAACTCATGTCTTATTATACTAACCTTGCGAATAATGGTTGTGAAGTGATTTGGTTGGTGCATGGCGATAAAGGTAAAATTAAGTTTAAAGAGGAACTTGAAAAACGAATAAATAAGATTTGTAAAACAACAAAGGTTGTTGCTACTAACAGAGACACGGTAGCAAGAATTTAGAAAGTAGGTAAATGCCTATGGAAAACAAAACAACAAAATATTTCATTATAGGATTGATAACAGGTTTTGTTGGATTACCTGTCATAGAAGAATTAATGAATGTTATAAATGCTTGGATTCAAGCGTTATTGATTAAACCAAATAAAATAGTAATTAAGGGAAACAAGGAACTATCAGAACTTCAAGGTGACGAAGAAGAAATTCAAACACATTGTTTTGGTTTTCATGTTCCTAGTGACGATTACTATGAAGATGATGATTATGATGAGTAAGGAACGTATGGAATATTACGTTCCTTTTTAGTTGAAAGAAAGGATTAAAAGGAAGTTCTATGGGAAAAAGTTATTCTTATAAAGAAAGCAAAGTTACCACTAAAAAGTTAGTTGGTATGTACGATTCAGAAAAACATGTAATTGATGTAGATGGCGAAAACAAGGATATTGTTGAAGAACTCAAGGATTTTGAGGGTACTATCGTAGAAGTGGTTATCAAGGTTAAGGAAGAAACCGACCTTGCTGACGAGTAATGTGAGAAGGGAGTGAATAACCATTACTTCTTACAAGAGATTTGAAAATGAGACAGACGAAGAATTAGTATATCGTATTTGTCAGGACAAAGAACAAATTGGTTCTTGGCAAGACGTAGCTAATATTATCAATGAATTAACTGGTAACGATTATGGCGAAAGTACATATCGCAAGAAATTTCAAGCATTTCAAAAAATGTTAGAAGCAAATCAATCTAAATTTGTAGATTCCGATGCTCAAATAAAAGAAATTGAAGTACAGAAACGTGAGTTAGAACGTGCCAAGATTAAGTTTCGTGATGAGCGTAATGCTTGGCAGAAACAAAATTATATTGATGCACGAGTTGAACAGAAACTTGACTTATTAGAGGAAGAATTACTCTCACAAGGTAGAGTAAATTTTGATATTCACGACAATGTAGATATCACGTCTGATAATGATATTTTAGTCATTTTAAGCGACTTCCACATTGGTCAGACATTTCGTTCTATTTGGGGTGAATACAATTCAGATATTGCGAAGAAACGACTTAATCAGTTATTGAACGAGATTATTGCTATTCAGAAATTACACAACTCTGAAAAGTGCTATGTGAGTCTACAAGGGGATATGCTCTCAGGCAACATCCACAAAACAATCCAAGTTACCAATAGAGAGAATGTAATTGACCAGATTAAGATTGCAAGTGAGTTGATTTCATCTTTCTGTTATGAATTGACAAAGCATTTTAGCGTTGTATTCATGTCTAGTGTTTCTGGAAATCATTCTCGTATGGATAGAAAAGACGAAGCACTTCACGATGAAAGACTTGATGATATTATCACTTGGGGAATTGAATTATCTCTTAAACATATCGAAAACTTCCATATATTAAACACAAAACTTGATAATGGAATTGTAGATATAGATATTCGTGACAAGACTTATATAGCCGTTCACGGTGATTTTGATGGATACAATAAATCAGGTGTATCTAATTTGTGTATGCATTTAGGTTTTATTCCCTATGCAATTACATATGGACATTTACATACTTGTGCTGTTGATGAGACAAATGGCGTAAAGATGATTCGTGGCGGTAGTCTTGCAGGAAGTGGCGATGATTACACTATCGAAAAGAGATTATCTGGTAAACCTTCTCAGATGGTATGCGTGTGTAATAAGAAGGGCGTATCTTGCTACTATCCTATTGAATTGGATTAGTAACACAAAATTTAAAAAGTAACATAAATAAAGTTACTATTCAAAAATAATGTTATTAAGACCAGAATCCGACTGGCATTTAATAAACGGAATATAACCTATGGTTTGCGGAGAGTGGTTAAGGCTACTCTCCTATTTAGTTGAAAAATATTTTATGAATGAAAGGAAACGAAAAATGAACAAGGTAGAATTAGTAAAGTCAGCAACAGCAAAGATTGAAGGCGCAACTCAGAAGGATATGGCGATTGCATTAGATGCAATTTTAGAATCTATTAAGGAAGAACTTGGCAAGGGTGGTAAGGTTACTCTTGTAGGATTCGGTAATTTCGAGGTAGCTGAACGTGCAGCCAGAATGGGTAGAAACCCCCTCACAGGAGAATCCATTGAGATTAAAGCTTCCAAAGCTCCTAAATTCAAAGCAGGTAAAGCACTGAAAGATGCAGTTAATGCGTAATTGATTGGTGGTGACTTTATAAATGATTTACGATTATAAATCAGAAGAACTTACTCAGGAAGTATATATTCAGTGTATTTGCCCTTTGTGTGATGACATTATTGATGAATACTCTACTCTTCGCAGATATGAGAATTTAAGTATCTATGCACCGTCCTATATTGCAAGAGAAATTCTTGGCAGACTACTCGATGAAATTGAGGATTTATGGGTAGATGCCGATTCAGAAAACGAACTGCTATATAGTGATGATAACGATGTAGTTATTACTATTGCTAACGATGGTATGGTATTCGTTGAGGAAGCTAGATATGATGGTGTCATTAAGAGTAACGAGGATTCTTGCTTGACATATTTTTATGATGGTCTTGGCAAGAAGGATTTAGATGCTCTTGAAGAAAATGCAGAGTCTATCTTAGTATTCGGATTTGAGGAAGACGAAATTGAGATGGACGATAAAGAGGAACTTGCTACTACTGACAATAAACTAACCTACTATGTGAATGGCAAGGAAGTTAGTAAGCAAACTTGGAAAAACGAACAGAAATTAATCAATGACGAAATCGAAGCGTTTAGACGTGAATTTTGGAGCAATTGGTTAAGGTAGTTCTGAATTTAAAGGTTTATAAAAAGACTTGTGCTCAGAAATGGGTGCAAGTCTTTTATTATAGCGGAATGGAGCAATTGGTAGCTTGCTTGGCTCATGACCAAGAGGTTGTAGGTTCAAGTCCTACTTCCGCAATTCTTAGAAGACATATGAAGGGAGGCAAGAAATTGGCAAATACAAGAAAAACCGTATATAACAACATCACATCAGACGAGAAAATGGCTTTGGTTAATCCAGAGAACATTAGTCTTGGAGATGATTTTATTGAATATCTGACTTCTATTGATAGAGCAAAATCAACTATTGAATCCTATAAAGCAGATTTAAAGATTATTTGGGTACTTGTTCATGATTTAGTTGGTAACAAATTCTTTGTAGAACTATCTAAGCGTGACATTGTAAAGCTTCAAAATCATTGCCTAAATGTATTTGGTTGGAGTCCTGCAAGAATGCGAAGAATTAAATCTACTATGTCTTCACTTTCCAACTATATTGAATCTATGTTAGACGATGAATTTGAAGACTACCGCCCTATCATAAGAAAAATCGAAAACCCAGCAGCTTGTCCAGTTAGAGAAAAGACTGTACTTGAAGATGAGCAGTTGGAAGAATTATTAGAATATCTTGTAGAGAAAGGTAAATATGATAAGGCTTGTATGCTTGCTATGGCTATGCATAATGGTCGTAGAAAGTCTGAATTACCTAGAATGAAGGTATCTTATTTTACAGAAGACAACATTATTTATGGTTCTCTTTACAAGTCACCAGAACAAGTTGTAACCAAGGGGCGTGGTTCAAGAGGTAAAATGCTTACTATCTATACATTGAAGAATGGATTTCAGAAATATCTTGACCTTTGGTTGAAATATAGAGAAGAAAATAATATTACTTCCGAGTGGTTAATTCCTAAGAAGGAAAATGGTGTTTGGACTGATGAACAGTTGCCTACTACTACTCTTGATAGTTGGGCAGATAGTTTCTCGAATTTCTTGGAAGTTCCCTTTTACTGGCACTCCCTCCGTCACTATTTTTGTACCGCTTGCTCAAGAAATAATTTACCAGATGACATCATTAAAAGCCTTGTGGGATGGGAGTCAAATGACATGGTAGCTATCTACAAGGATATTGAAGCAGATGAACAGTTTGAGAAGTATTTCGGAGAAGATGGTATTAAGCAAGTAGAACAAAAATCTCTTGCTGATATGTAGATAAATCTCCAATTTCATTGAATTACAGTTATTCTATCATTGGCGTGATAGAGGTAATTCTGCCTATAAGGGCATTAATATCTAAAGCAAGG
>JAEIGA010002648.1_pt1 | contig 28464 bp, 20 predicted proteins | sample 9270691 | NCBI WGS metagenome assembly JAEIGA01 (sample SAMN17057246, study PRJNA624740) | gut metagenome | biome: biome; isolation source: fecal sample | host: Bos grunniens | place: China: Xizang | collected 2019
ACCAACCGGGACGGTCATGACATGAACAAATTTTTTAAGGAACTGTTTACGGACCGGCACTAGCCCGCAAACAGCAAAAAAGCAATTAAGGAGTGAAAAAGCGTGAGTGCAATACTGATTCTTGTTATTGCTGTCGTTGTCCTTGCCATCGGCTATGTATGCTACGGTGGCTGGCTGGCGAAGCAGTGGGGCGTCGATCCCAACCGGGAGACTCCGTCCCATTCCAACTATGACGGCAAGGATTATGTTCCTGCCAACCCCGCAGTTCTGATGGGACATCACTTCTCGTCCATCGCCGGCGCAGGCCCGATCAACGGACCGATCCAGGCTGCGGTGTTCGGATGGGTTCCCGTCCTTCTGTGGGTCGTCATCGGCGGCATCTTCTTTGGTGGTATGCATGACTTTGGTGCACTGTTTGCATCCATTCGTCACGGCGGAAGATCCATCGGCGAAGTCATCGGTGATACCATGGGTGTAAGATCGAAACGTCTGTTTATCGTCTTTGCCCTGGCGGTTCTGATTCTTGTCATCGCATCCTTCACCTCTGTTGTGGCAGGTACCTTTACCTCTGTCGCTCCGGAAGGCGAAGCAGCTCTTCCCGCTGTCACCAGCGGTCTGGCCAATGTTTCCGCAAACGCAGCAACTGCAATGACTTCCCTGCTGTTCATCGTACTGGCCTTCATTTTCGGATTCTTCGTTTACCGCAAGAATTTCCCCATCGGTCCTGCCACCATCATCGGTGTCCTGGGCGTTATCGGGATCGTTATTCTCGGTCTGAACGTTGGTCTGAACTTCAACCGTACTTTCTGGGTCGCTTTCGTTGCAGTGTACATCACTGTGGCTTCTCTGCTTCCTGTCTGGATGCTGCTGCAGCCCCGTGACTATCTGTCTTCCTTCCTGCTTTACGGCATGATGATTCTTGCCGTCGTAGGTATCTTCGGTTCCAACATGAATGTGGAACTTCCCGCCTACACCGGATGGAAGCTTGCCAACGGCAACATGCTTTTCCCGACCCTGTTCATTACTGTTGCATGCGGCGCATGCTCCGGTTTCCACGCACTGATCGCTTCCGGTACTACTGGCAAACAGCTGAACAGCGAACGTGACGCCAAGCCCATCGGTTACGGTGCTATGATCGTCGAGTCTGCTCTGGCAGTCGTCGCACTGATCGCAGTCGGTGTCGTCAGCAAACAGGTCGACGTTTTCGGCGGCGAGGGCTTCACCATGAACGCACCTCCCACCATTTTTGCCGGCGGTATTGCGACCATGGTCGCTTCCTTCGCAGGTGAAAAATCCTACAGCGTCGTCTATACTCTTCTGACGCTTGCCGTTTCTGTTTTCGCACTGACTTCTCTGGACTCCGGCACCCGTCTGGCCCGGTACATGTTCAGTGAGCTGTTCATTCCCGAAGGACAGAAGTATTCCGACCTCAAGGGTGTTCGCAAGTTCTTTGCCAATCCTCTTGTCGGCACGCTTCTCATGGTCATCGTCGGCTGCAGCTTCGGCTATCTGCAGCTCAGCCAGATCTGGGGCGTGTTCGGTGCTGCCAACCAGCTGCTGGCCGGTATCGCCATGCTGGCAGTTGCCACCTGGCTCGGCGAAGTGGGCAAGAACAACAAGATGTTCTACTTCCCAATGGCATTCATGCTGGTGGCTACCATCACCTCTCTGTGCCTGACCATCATGGCCAAGATCAACCTCATCGGTGCCAACGGCGCCATGTGGGGCGACTGGTTCCAGATGATCTGGTCTGCCGTTCTGGTGATCCTGGCAGTCATCCTGGTTGTTTCTGCAATCAAGACTCTGTCCAAACAGAAGAAAGCCAAAGCCTGATTAAACTGTTGATCAAGTTTTACGGGGTTCCCGATCCGGGAACCCCGTTTTTCTTTTTGTTTCGTTCATGACGATAACTTTCACATTTTTTTCATTTTTATCCTTAATTATGCGGTATAATAAAGCTGTAAATGAATTTTAGGCAGAAAGCCATTTTGTCGTCCGGTGTTCCTTCACGGAAACACACCGTAGCACACCGGATACTACAGTCCCTTCAGGAGGCACGAAGTTATGAGTAAAAAAGCACTGGTCGTTGAGGACGACAGCAATATTGCAGAGCTGCTCCGCCTTTACCTCGGCAAGGACGGATTTGAAGTCTCCATAGCGCAGGACGGCGGCAAGGCAGTAGGTATGTTCGAATCTCTCCAGCCGGATATCGTCCTGCTGGATATCATGCTTCCCATCATGGATGGGTGGCAGGTTTGCTCCGAGATCCGCAAAACATCCAAGGTTCCTATCATCATGCTCACTGCAAAGGGCGAGACGATGGACAAGATCAACGGTCTTGAGATGGGTGCCGACGACTACATTACGAAACCCTTTGAAGTGAAGGAACTGATTGCCCGTGTCCATGCGGTCATGCGCCGTTCCAATGACGAGGAAGTATCCAAAGAACACAAGCTGGAGTTTGACAAGCTGGTCATCAACCTGGATTCTTACGAACTCATCGTAGACGGCAACAAAATCGACACGCCGCCGAAAGAGATGGAACTGCTCTATCATCTGGCAAGCATGCCCAACCGTGTATTTACCAGAAATCAGCTCCTGGACGAAGTTTGGGGATTTGATTATTTCGGTGATTCCCGCACTGTGGACGTTCATATCAAGCGTCTTCGCGAGAAACTGGAAGGTGTTTCGGACAAATGGTCTCTGAAAACCGTTTGGGGTGTCGGCTACAAATTTGACGTTGAGGACTGAACACGTTGAAACGGAATACCATCTATTTTAAGAGCTTTCTGGCCACCGCAGCCTTGGTCATTGTATCCTTTCTCATGCTGGGGGTGGCCTTTTTTATTCTGGGACGGTCTTTCATCATCAATGATTACCGCAACCGGATGGACGCGAATGCAGATGAGGTGGTACATACCGCGTCTGCCATGTATCAGACCGACGGTCTGAACAACTGGGAGCTTCGTTTCGTCATCAGCTCTATGGCGGCAAGTTCCGGCAATCATATCTTTATCGCCAATTCCGAGGGCACCGTTATTCTCTGCTCGGACAAGGAACTGGTATGCGAACACATCGGCAAGCAGATCTCCCCCATGACCCTGGCACTCATCGACCGTGCCGGAGACATGGATCAGATCACGACGCTGGACGGGTTCTATCCCGGAACCCGGTTTGTGGTGGGAAAGCCCATCCTTTCGGATGATACCACCATCGGATACGTGTTCCTTTCCAGCAACACAACGTCCATTATGGGAGCGTATCGTGCCTTCATCGGAGTCATGCTGGCCGTAATGGCGGCCGTGATTCTGTTTGCACTTCTCCTGTCTCTGTTCTTCTCCAAAAAGCTCTCCGAGCCGCTGGAAGATATGGTCACGGCAACACGCCGCTTTTCTCACGGAGATTTCTCCACCCGTATCGATTATCAGGGAAACCAGTCCGATGAGATCACCGTACTGGTGGATTCCTTTAATGAAATGGCGGAGTCTCTCGAGAAAACGGAGATCCGGCGTCAGGAGTTTATTTCCAACATATCCCACGAACTGCGCACCCCCATGACCACCATTACAGGGTTTGCGGAAGGGATCCTGGACGGGACCATCCCTCAGGAAGAACAGAACAAGTATCTGACTTCCATCGTGGATGAGACCCGCCGGCTGACCCGTCTCGTACGGAACATGCTGGATTCCTCTCAGGTGCAGGCAAAAGTCACCGATAAGACCCGTCGTAAAGATTTTGACCTTACGGAACTGATCCTGCAGAATCTGCTGAGCTTTGAGATGCGCATGGAAGAGCGGCATCTGGATATCAACCTGCAGCTTCCGGAAGATCACATCTTCGTTCATGCCGATCCCGATGCCATTACTCAGGTCATATACAATCTGGTGGATAACGCCATCAAGTTTTCCTATGAAAACACGGTCCTTGCGGTCCTGCTTTACAAGAAGGACAACAAGGCATATGTCAGCATCAAAGACCGGGGCGAAACGATCCCTCCGGAGGACCTTCCGTACATTTTCGACCGCTTCCATAAATCCGATCGTTCCCGCAGTCTGGATAAAGACGGCGTGGGGCTTGGCCTGTATCTGGTGAAAACGATCATCGAAGGCCATGACGAAGACATTGCCGTGAACAGCAGAGACGGTGTAACAGAATTTGTTTTCACGCTGCCGCTGGCAGAAGAGTCGCATTAATTGCAGATGAAGGTGATTCCATGATGAATGAACCGAATAATGAAAGAGGCTGGTATGCCGCCGCCGTGGAGCCCCAGCCGGTTCGAAAGAAAAAGAAACGCTGGATCTTTCCACTGGTCCTGCTGGGCGTTCTTCTGTGTATCGCCCTTCTCGCCGGTCTGGCCTTCCGCACCTCGTCTGATTACGGGATCAGTGACGGAGATGAATATGCCGGCGAGGATTACCCCGGCAACTGGCATGATTATTTCGATCAGTTTTTTGACAGTGCTTCCGTCGGTTCCGATGCCGTCAGCGTCGACATCGAGACTGCAGATTATACCGGAGACTATCACATGACTCTGGATCCTGCGCCGACTGCTGCGATTCCTCTTACAGATCTTTATCAGAAGTGCATCCCCTCCGTCGTTTCCGTTGAGGGAACTACCAAAGGGAAACAGGGAATCTATTTCGGAACCGGCATCATCATTTCTTCTGACGGGCTGATCGTGACCAACACCCATATCATTGAAGACTGCAGCAAGGTTACGGTCACTACCCAGGACGGAACGAAATATGATGCAACTCTCATCGGTGCCGACGGCATCAGTGATATCTCCGTTCTGAAGATCGATGCGGATGGTCTTGTTCCTGCCTCTTTTGCCGACTCCAGCCAGCTGAAGGTCGGTTCCGACTGTGTTGCCATCGGCAATCCGGTCAGCAGCAAACTGACCGGGACCATGACCAACGGGATCATTTCCGCCATTGACCGCGATATAACCAGTAATGGTCATTCCATGACGCTAATTCAGACCAACGCCGCGATCAATGAAGGAAACTCCGGAGGTCCCCTTCTGGATCTGTCCGGACGGGTAATCGGCATTACCAACATGAAAGCCATGTCCTCGAAAACCACGGTGGAAGGCATTGGTTTTGCCATTCCCTCCTCTACCGTCTTTGAAGTCGTTACACAGCTTCTTGAAAACGGTCATGTCACGGGACGGCCTACCATCGGAATCATCGTTTCACCGGTAGGAGAAGAGCTGTCCGACCATTATGACATTCCTCAGGGTCTGTATATCTCCGCAGTAAACAAGGGATCTGATGCGGAAAAACAGGGCTTGAAAGCCGGTGATATCCTCACGGCTGTAAATGGCACTCCCATCACGACGAACGACGAAGTGACCGCGATCAAAAACACGATGCAGGCGGGAGACTCCATCCATCTCACCATTTGGAGAGACGGGACCACCCTGGAGTTCGATGTCACCTTGACAGAAGCCTCCAGCCTGAACTGAACAAGAGGACGACCCTATCCCCGTCCGGGATAGGGTCTTTTTTATGTTAGGCGATTTGAACGACTTTTACGGATATGCTATACTTGCCTCATGAAAAACTTCAACTTGTCTAGAAAATTCGCGCTGATCCTCTGCCTGGCCATGCTTTTCTCACTGTGTGCTTGCGGGTCCAGAGAAGAGACTCTCAGCACCGATGATTCCTCCGAAGCCCATAAACAGTTCTTTGCCATGGACACCATTATGACAGTCACCGCCTACGGAAAGGGAGGCGATGAGGGTATCGCACAGGTCGTGGAAGAGATCACTGAGATGGACAACACTCTGGATCCCGCGGTGCGTAACAGCGAAGCATTCAAGATCAACAATGCCCATGGGGGCGCCACACAGGTCTCGGAAGGAATCCTTACGATGCTAAAGCGAGCTAAGGAGATCTACGATGACACCGACGGTGCTCTGGATCTCAGCACTTACCCGCTTTCTCAGCTATGGGGCTTTATCGATCTGGATGTGGAGAATCACGAGGAAGGCAATGTTCCCTCGGAGGAACAAATTCAGGAAAAACTGAAACTCCTCGGGTTTGATTCTCTGACCATTGAAGATCAGTCCGTGTCCCTTCCCAACGGAACCGAGATCAGTTTCGGCGCCGTGGCGAAAGGATATGCCTCCGATACTGCAGTAGAGACTCTACGCAGCAGAGGGATTAAAAGTGCCATCGTTTCTCTGGGAGGAAATGTCCAGACACTCGGTGATACGAAGCCGGACGGTTCTTCCTGGAACGTGGCCGTCCAGGACCCCAATGATCCTTCCGGATATCTGGGACTGCTGGAAGCCGGTGAGACTGCCATCATCACTTCCGGCAGCTATGAGCGCTATTTTGAGAAAGACGGTGTGCGGTATCACCATATTCTAGACCCGAAAACCGGACGGCCCGCCGACACCGGTCTGGTCTCCGTCACCATCGTGTGCAGCAGCGGTCTTACCGCAGACGCCCTGTCCACTGCCATGTTTGTCTTGGGAACGGATAAGGCCACCGAATACTGGAGAGCACATTCCGATGAGTTCCAGATGGTCATGGTGACGACGGACAATCAGGTCCTGTATACCTCTGGCCTGAGCGATAAATTTACCATGATTGCAAAAGACTATACTGCTTCCGAGATATCCTGATCCCAGCAAGTGAAGAAATCAGCCTGCAGAATCCTGCAGGCTGATCTTATTTTTCTCTGACAGAATCATAGTCCTGTTTTTTCAGATCAAAACCATCCGGTATGGATTTCTCGCTGATAATCTGCAGCGACAGACGGTTCGGGAGACAGGTCACCGGCACGATGTCCCCTTCCCGGATCGTCCCCTGATGGATACAGATCTTGTCGGGACAGTTTGCCTTTTCCATATGAACACCGTCTTTTTCGATAATGAAGGTGTTCTCTCCTCCTGTTTCATCATTGCGGATGGTATAGGTTCCGTATTCCTCCACCGGAATCTCATACAGGACTCCGCTGTTCTGAACCACTTCCACATAATACCCGCTTCGCCCGGAGACATCCTGCGCGTCACTGATGTGAAGACCGAGATGATTCATCACAAGCCATACTCCCACTGCCAGGATCAGGAGAACTCCGATGATCGCAATGTCGATGGCCCGGTGATCCTCAAAGGCTTTCGGATTGATATCCTGCTGTCCCCCCGCTCTCTTTAAAGCCCGAAACACCAGTCTTGCCACCAGTCCGGTAAGCGGACCCATCACAAGTCCCGAGACCACCAACACGGGGAAATATGCCCACACTGCACCGACTCCCAGCATCAGGGATGCCGCGATAATCTGGCCCAGATTATGACAGACCGCTCCGGCAGCAGAAACTGCCAGCACGCCCACCTTGGGAACCCGGCAAAGGATCAGCATGGCAATCAGGCTGAGCACACCGCCTGCCAGAGAGTAGATCATGGCGGAGAAACCTCCGCCGAACATCAGACTGGACAGAAAAACCTTCGCCAGCATCAGCAGAGTCGCTTCCAACGGGCTTCCCATATAGACCGCATACAGGAGCACGGTATTGCCGAGCCCCAGCTTGATGCCGGGGATCGCCGGCGCCACCGGGATCAAGTATTCCACATATCCCAGCACCAGCGCCAGCGCAGTGAGCATGGCAAATCGTGCTACGGTTCTCGTTTTATTTCTCTGATTCTGATTCATTTCACATTCTTCCGGAACAAGATCCAAAGCCCTTTCAGCAGCAGATTATCATCCACAATGATCTCATGCCGGCATTCCTTTACGATGGCTCGGGAAAGCCCGCCTGTCGCCACCACTTTCGAAGTATATCCCAGTTCCTGCTCCATACGGTCTATGATCCCGTCGATCATCGCCGCATGACCGAACACGGCTCCTGCTTTCAGGCAGTCTACCGTATTGGTTCCAATGCAGTTTTTCGGTGCTTCCACAGATACCTGCTGGAGTAACGAAGTGTGTTCCGTGAGGGCATTCAGGGAGAGCTTCACGCCGGACATGATGGCACCTCCTCGAAAGGCACCGTTCTGATCCAGCACCATTGCCGTGGTTGCGGTCCCGAGATCCAGTACGATCAGCGGGGTACCGTACTCCTCCAGAGCACCGACACATGCCGCCACCAGATCTGCACCTGCCTGTGAGGGATCATCGATCTTGATATTCAAGCCGGTGCGGATTCCCGCTCCCACAACAAGAGGTTCCTTTCCTGTCAGCTTTCGGATCGCCGTCTTTATTGCCTCGTCAACCTGAGGCACCACGGATGACAGGATCGCTCCTTCCAGATTCTTATAATCAATCTCCTCAAACTCCAGGATCTGTCGGAGCTGGACCGCATACTCGCTGCCGGTGGACATTGGATTAGTCACGATCCGCTCAATGCACCTGATGTTTCCTTCCTCGATGCATCCGAGAACAGTGTGTGTATTTCCGACATCAACAGCCAAAACCATGTTGTTAGTCCACCCTTTCAGTTGATACTGGAATTGTACTGCAAACTCCATATGATGTCAAAACGCAGCCGGGGATCCGGCTGCGTTGTTTTTCATCTGAAATTCGTCTCAGGCGTCCAGTTCCTTTTCCAGTTCTTCCAGTTCCTTCAAGTACAGAGTATCCATACCGTCGGAAGGCATCTGGAAACCGATACGGGGAGAAACCGAAAAGGCTTCCACATTGGGTCCGTCCATCAGGCAGGAGCGTTTGAACTGCTGGCTGAAAAGACGGCGGCAGTAGCTCTTGAGCCACTTCACCAGTTCAAGATCTTCAAACTCATCCCCATAGGCGATCTGTGCCAGACGGAAGGTCTTGGACGGGGTGAACCCGCTGATAAGCATCTTATGAGTGAAAAAGTCCTGCAGGCTGTAGGAACCCACGTTCTCCTCGCTCTTCTGCTCGATGGTATCGTTGGTCACAGGAAGAAGCTCCGGTGTTACCGGGCAGTCCAGAACATCCCACAGAGCATCGGCCAGCACTTTATCCTCGGTATTCTGGGCGATGTGCTTGACTGCGGCACGGACCTGCGTCTTGGTCAGATCCATATTAATGTCATACATACTGGTGTGGTCGCCGTTGTAGGTGCACCATCCGTCGATGAACTCGCTGAGATCTTCGGTACCCACATCGAGACCGTTGACTTCGTTGGCGATATCCATCAGGACCTGCGTCCGTTCACGGGCCTGTGCATTTTCAAAAACGATATTGTAATCATCCCGGGGATGACCGATGTCATCAAAGTGGACATTGACGGCATTGCCGATATCGATGACACGGACTTCCGCGCCCATCTGCTCAGCCACGATGATAGCGTTGGATTTGGTGCGGGAGGTGGTGCCAAAGCACGGAATGGTGCAGGCCACGACGTTGGTGGAAGGCAGGCCCATGCGTTTGACTGCCTGTGCACAGATCATAACGGTCAGGGTGGAGTCCACACCGCCGGAGATGCCGACGACGCAGTGATCCAGACCGGCATATTCCATACGTTTTACCAGACCGGAGACCTGAATATCGATCATGCGCTCACAATAGGAAGGAATGTCTTTCGCCAGAGCAGGCAGGTGTGGGTTCTTGGAGAAGTAACGGGTCAGTTCGGTGACGACCTCTTCCCCGCCGAAAGTGATGGGGCAATGGTCATCGGAACCGTCAAAGGATCCGTCCTTGATCCGCATATTGGCAAGGTAATTCACATCCAGCTCCGTCACGGCAAGAGCGTTCTCTTTCTCTTCATTTGCCAGGATCACACCATTTTCCGCCACGAGGCAAAGGCCGGAGAACACCTGATCCGTCGTGGATTCGCCCTTGTTGGGAGAGGCGCAGATCACACCGGACAGGGTGCGTTCAGACTGGTACTTCACGGAAGCTTCTGCTTCATCACGGCTACTCACAGTCATGGGGAAGGATGCCAGCTGTGCGATGACGGTCGCACCGGAGACCGCATGCCTGACGGACGGCGGGACAATGGCATCCCGGTCTGCGCCCAGCTCTACCGCGATCTTCATATCGGGAACATTCTTGTTGACGAACAGGAGGTCCGTCATCATCAGTGCGCCATAAGTACCGTCGACGACAACATCTCTTACCTGATCGTCTGCCGGGACAAAGTGGGTTCCTTTGACGTGGGTACGGGGAACCATGCCAAGAAGCTCACCGTCATATAAGGCCGCAGCGCAGCTGTACAGGCGGGTCTCATACAGGAACGGAAGCCCTACAAAGGTCAGAACATCCATGCCTTCGGAGGCTTTAATCACCTGAGCCAACGCTTTTTCCGCACCGTTCAGAAGGGTGCGCTGAGTGTACAGATCATAGCAGGTGCATCCGGTAAGGACCAGTTCCGGAAATACCAGTACCTTGACGCCTTTTTCATCTGCTTCCTTCATGGAAGCAATAACCTGCTGTGCATTATAGTCCGCATCTGCGACCCGGATCATGGGGGAAGCAGCTGCCACTTTCACAAAACCATGTTTCATCTTATATATCTCCTATTATCCGTTTGTGGATTGTTCCTTAAATCAATTGTCCGCTCTTTGAAAATCGAAGAGACTTTCATCATAGTATCGGAGGATCGCGGAACGGGATACCGCATAGAAATCATTCTCCAGAATGACTGTCAGTTTTCCTCCTTCCACTCTGCTGTCCTCTTCGCCGTCCAGCTGAGGAAAGACGTTTTCCTGCATTTCGGTCTGAAGCTCGTTCAAGTGTTTGCCGTAATACTCTGTTCCCTGCGGCGCCTCATATCCCGGAATAGGATCTGTCCCGCTGGTAAAGCAAAGATACAGCACTCCGAGAAGGATCAGCAGAAGCAGAATGCATCCGGCAGGCTTGACCGCACGGGCAAACTGCATTCCGGCAGTTTCCTTAAACTCCGGACTTTTGGTGTCTTTTTCGTTCTCCATCAGAATTTAATGCGTTCCTGAATGTACGCCTTGACTTCTTCGATGGGGATACGGACCTGTTCCATCGTATCGCGGTCGCGGACCGTGACGCAGTGATCGGCAGGTTTTCCCGCTTCTTCATCCCCAACCGTATCGAAATCGAAGGTGATGCAGAACGGGGTTCCGATCTCATCCTCACGGCGGTACCGTTTGCCGATGGATCCGGTCACATCAAAGTCGCAGGTGAACTCTTTGGAAAGCTCCTGATACAATTCCATGGCCGGTCCGGTAAGCACTTCCTTCTTGGACAGCGGCAGGATGGCGCATTTGAACGGTGCCAGTGCGGGGCTCAGATGAAGCACGGTGCGGACATCGTCCTTTCCCTTCTTATCCTGTCCCACGACCTGCTCGTCGTAGGCATCACACAGCACTGCCAGAACACAGCGCTCCACGCCCAGAGACGGCTCGATGACATACGGAATATAATGTTCGTTCTTTTCGGTATCGTAATAGGTCAGATCCTGTCCGGAGGTCTCCTGATGGCGTCCCAGGTCGTAATCGGTACGATCGGCAACGCCCCAAAGCTCACCCCATCCGAAGGGGAAGAGATACTCGAAGTCCGTGGTCGCCTTGGAATAGAAGACCAGTTCATCGGGATCGTGATCTCTCGCGCGGAGATTCTCCTCCTGCAGTCCGATAGACCGTAGGAAATCATGACAGTAACTTCTCCAGTAATCAAACCATTTCAGATCGCTGCCAGGCTCGCAGAAAAACTCCAGTTCCATCTGCTCGAATTCTCGAACACGGAAGATGAAGTTGCCCGGGGTGATCTCATTGCGGAAACTCTTGCCCACCTGGCCGATGCCAAAGGGCAGTTTCTTCCGGGTGGTACGGGCAACGTTGGCAAAGTTCACGAAGATGCCCTGCGCGGTCTCCGGACGGAGATACACGGTATTCTTCGCGTCTTCGGTAACACCCTGGAATGTTTTAAACATCAGATTGAACTGACGGATATCGGTGAAATTGTGCTTTCCGCAGGTGGGGCACGGAATCTTGTGCTCATCCACGTACTCTTTCATCTCCGTCTGTGAAAAAGCATCGATGGGCTTCGGCAGTTCCACGCCGTTTTCCTCTGCCCAGTCCTCAATGAGCTTGTCTGCGCGGAAGCGTTCCTTGCACTCACGGCAGTCCATCAGTGGATCCGAGAACCCGCTGAGATGTCCGGAAGCGACCCAGGTCTGCGGATTCATGAGAATGGCGGAATCCAGTCCCACGTTATAAGGATTTTCCTGGATAAACTTCTTCCACCAGGCCTTTTTCACATTGTTCTTCAGCTCTGCTCCCAAAGGCCCGAAATCCCAGGTGTTGGCAAGTCCTCCGTAGATCTCACTTCCGGCAAAAATGAATCCACGGTTCTTGCACAGCGCCACGATCTTTTCCATGGTTTTTTCTTGATTTTTCATACACATTTTCCTTTCCTGCAGCTGGCTGCCGCAGCGATAAAATACAACTATGAAATTATATCATTCCCCTGTTAGCGCCGCAATACAGTGACAAAACAAAAACAGGCTTCTTTCCACCTGTGTCCTTGTCGATTATTCATGGGAAAAGCGCAGTTTCCGCTACGCTTAGCAGAAAACTGCGCTTTTCTCTCCGGCATCCCGGTAAAGTGCCGTTATTATCTGTTTACGTTACAGGACATTCTGGCAGAGGCGGGTAAACATGGTGGCCGCTTCTGCACGAGTCGCAGTGCCTTTCGGCGCGATACGGTTGCCGGAACGTCCGTTGATGATTCCATGTCCCACTGCCCAGGAAACACTTTCCGCAGCCCAGCCGCTGACAGCGGACTGATCGGCGAATGCGGAAAGATCTCCGCTTGCGGAAGTATCCTTATTCCTGTACAATGCATAGCTTCTCAGCATCGTCGCCAGTTCCTCGCGGGTTACGGGATTGGTCGGCCGGAAGCTTCCGTCATCATATCCGGAAACGACCCCGTTGTCCGCGGCCCACACCACCGGATTGACAAACCAGTCTGTAGCCACAACATCATTGAAAGGACTGAGGTTGCTAATGCTGGGTTTTCCGTCCATGGCATATAGCATAGTAACGACCATCGCCCTGGTAAGGGTAACTTCAGGACCGAACATATTATCCGTCATGCCGTCCATGATCCCCCGCTTCAATACATAGTCGATAGGTTCGTGATACCAGCTTGTTGAAACAAGATCGACAAACTTCGCCAGCGGGCAGTTCGTATCTCCGTCCATTCCCATGGCTTTCATGATCTGTTCTGCCATGAAGCGGTGTCCCTCATAGTCAGGATGGCAGTGTACAAGGAACCGCAGCCAGTAGCTTGGGCTATAAATGGTATCGGATTTCCAGACCTGAGTTCCCATCACATCCACATAATGGATATCATTTCTGAATGCGCATTCCTCTTTGGCGTAATGCTCCAGCTTGTTGCAAAGGTCCACGCCGGCCTGGTAGAGGAAATCTCGGATCGCATCATCTTCCGGTTCCGCATATTCGAAGGTGTTATACATACCCACGTAATAGATCTCTGCCGTGGGATTGAGCTGTCGGATCACCCGGATCATGCGGTCCATGTTCTTCTTGAACAGCTGAAGGTACTCTTCCTCTTTCGTGAAGATATCTGCGTAGGTGCCGCCAAACATCTGGATCAGATCATCCAGAGAGGTGGCGAGATTGAGCTTTCCCTTGAGGGCGCTCAGCGCCGGCTGCGCCGCCATGCCGTACACGTAATACTCCGTACGCAGGAAGAAATCCAGCAGCGCCATGGTAAAGGTATCGTTGTTGCCGAGATTGAGGACGATGGCGTCGGAAGAGGCGATATGGTTCTTGATATTGGCTTTCAGGGTCTCCGTATCATCCGTGGGTGCTCCGAAGATCTTCGGCAGGAAGAAAGTGCATTCCGACAGCCAGCGGAGATAATAGTTCTTCGGCTGAGCCAGCTCGTTGTCGTATTCCTCATCGATCCAACGCAGGAAGTTGATGGCCGTATAAGACTCGCGGGCATCTTTATTCACCACATCAAAACCGGCTTCATCCCGAAGGATCTGGGGGTAGGAACCGTCCACGATGGTGGCGCCGTGAAGAGTAAACTGGTTGATCAGGCTGTTCACATTCTCACTCAGTCCGTATCCAGCCGGGATCGAGTCGCCGATGATCGTCAGAACTTTCTTCCCGTCCGTCCGGGGATCCGGGGTCGCCGGTGCCGCCGGTACGGTTGCGGGCTGCGCCGGTGCTGCCGGTTCCACAGTCGCGGGCTCTTCCGCCGCCGGTGTTTCCGCTGCGGGTTGCGTCTCCGTCGCTACAGTATCTGCTGCGGCGGGATCCGCCGCTTCGTCAACGGGATCTGCATAGACGCCGACGCACAGCAGTGCGACGGTCATTGCCAGAACCAGAAGCAGAGAAATCAGTCGCTTTGAACTCATTTTCATTCTTGTTCACTTTCGGCCGCGACTAACTGCACAGCCGATACTCCTTCCTGTGAGCGATCCGACCCGCTGTGATTGCGAATCGACACCGATGCACCTCAAACAAGCACATTCGTAACTGGTATTGTACCATTTTTTGACACTGTTCTGCAACTATTTCAGCATTAATATATATTAATTCATTGTTTTCCTTCCCTGCTTACTTTTTCATCTTCCGCAAAGATGGCCGGACGAAACTATGACCGCCGATTTGCTGGATGACGGCAAAATATCAATCCATGGTGGAAACATTGTTTCTTAAGTGGTACAATTTTCTCATCACCGTTGATCTCTCCCTTTGGGAGAACGTCTCCGTCAGGAAAAGAGGCTGCAACATGTCTGAAAACAATCTCACAAATCCCATTCCCGATCCGGAAGTACCAACAGGTCCGAAACTTCAGGAACCCCGCAAGCCGGACAAGATACGTTATACGCTCCGCCGCAAGGGCTTTCTGTTCTCCGGTGCGCTGCTGCTGATTGCTCTGTCTATCCTGTTTCGTCTGATCGGATACTGGGGATTCTGGTCTCATATCACCAGCACGACCTACACACAGGTTTTCCTTCCGGTCCTGTGTGCGCTTCTGCTCATCGTATTTCTTCCTGTCTTTGCCAATCACGGATTGTGGATGACGGCCATTCCCATCGTGCTGGAAGCTGTGTTTTTCATTCTGGAGACCGGTCATATCTCGGTGTGGTGGGTAAAAGCAGTCAGCATCCTTCTCTACATTGTGATCGCCATTATTTATACCATGACCGTATTCGGGAAGATCCCTTCGAAATGGCCGCTGGTGATCTCCATCGGAGTCCCGCTGGTCTATCACCTGGCGGTTCAGGATCGTACTTCCCTTCTGGAGGCATCCAGTCCCGACACGCTCGTCGCATGGATGCCGGAGATTTCCGCCATGACGTTTGTGCTGGCACTGCTGCTGATCACCCTTGCTCTGGTTAAAAAGGTCACGACATACGGTCCTCCCGTGGTGGATCCCCGAGCCGAACTTCCTCAGATCCGGGATCTGAAATATGTTCCGGAAGAGCTGGAATACCACAGTATCCTCAAGGAACGGAGAGAACGGAAGAAGGCGGAAGCCGCTGTCGCGGAACAGACACCGGTCCTTCCCGAGGGAGAAGACTTCCTTATGGATGACCCAGAGGAAATCTCTCCTCCGGCACCATCCTCTGAGGAGAATCCGTAAGAAATACTCTGCCGCAGAAGTCTTTGAACTTCTGCGGTTTTTCTTTGTTTTCCATCCGATTATGAGCAAATGTAACAATTCGTTGTTTTAATTATCCCTCCAACATGGTATACTTTGTATAAGGAAACAGGTTTTTCTGGTTCCAATTCCGCCGGAAAGGGGATATATCAATGAAATATACATTCGCTGAAAAGAAAATGGACTCATCCGAAGATTTGAGAGCGTACGCAACTCGGAAGATCGGAAAACTGGATAAACTGTTCCGCGATGAAGGAGAAGCATTCGTCACCTTCAGCATTGAACGCGGACGGTATCGTGCCGAGATCACCATCAAAAACAACGGCATGTACTACCGTGCCAACGAGCTGACCAATGACATGTATGCTTCCATTGATTCCGGAGTTGCTGCCATCGAGCGTCAGATTCGTAAGAACAAGACCAAGCTTTCCAAGAGGATCCGGGAGGGCGCACTGGAGAAATATGCGGAGGAAGCATCCTATATCGCACCCGTGGAAGAGGAAGACGAACCTGACGAATTCAATATCGTCCGGAGTAAACAGTTCTCCATCAAACCGATGAGTGCACAGGAAGCGATCCTTCAGATGAACATGCTGGGGCATGACTTCTTCGTATTCCGCAAAGATGATGCCGACGGACCCATCGCCGTAGTTTACCGGCGCAAAAGCGAGGATTACGGTCTCATCGTGGATGACGGCGAATAAATTCAAAAAATAATTCATCCCCGGGTTACCCGGGGATTTTTCATGAGGTGAGATTCTATGCAATGGATGGAACTGATACTTAAAACGCAGCCGGAGAACCTGCCCCGACTCTGCAGCATACTGGATGAGGACGGATCGTTTCAGTATATGATCGAGGATTCCCGCGACTTTCAGGAATTTGTGGACGAAAACCGTCAGTTCTGGGGCATGGTGGACTCCGGACTTGCCGAACACTATGCCGATATCTGTCAGATCAAGATCTATGCGGAGAATGACGCTCTGCTTCCTCAGAGGATCGAACAGCTTACCGCAATGACCGGGATCGAACCGGAGCAGAATCTTCTTCCGGATCAGAACTGGGACGACGCCTGGAAGGAGAACTATGATGTGGAACTGGTAGGCTGCCGTCTGGAGATCGTTCCGCACTGGCTGGAACCTTCCGGTGAGCGGATCCCCATTATTCTGGACCCGGGACTGACTTTCGGTACCGGGTATCACCCCACTACAAGAATGTGCCTTTCTCTTCTGGAGCAGCTGCCGGTGGAAGGAAAAACGGTTCTGGATATCGGATGCGGCTCCGGGATCCTCAGTATTGGCGCGCTCCGTCTGGGAGCAGCTTCCGTCAACGGCTGTGACATAGACGAGAGTTCTCCGAAAGCCGCCATGAAAAATGCCGCCTTCAACGGCTACGACGAATCCCGCTTCCGGGTCTATCTGGGAGACATTCTCCGGGACAAGCGGATGAAAAAACAGCTCGAGGGAACCTATGATCTTGTGCTGGCAAACATGGTGGCGGATGTGGTGATCCCTCTGGCACCTGTGTTTCCGGATTTTATGGGGCCGGAAAGCAGTCTTCTGGTCTCCGGGATCGTTGCCGAACGGGCGGATGAAGTCCGTGATGCGCTGGAACGCAGCGAACTGATCATCAAAGAACACCGTTCCGAGGAAGAGTGGAACACCTATCTCTGTCAGATCCGATAAAACAACATAAAACAAGAAAACCGATGGGTCGAATCCGACCCATCGGCTTTTTCTGTTCCTTGGTTATCTGTTTTCTGCCAGTGCCTTATACTGAGCATACCGCTTTGCAGTAAACTCCTCGGCTTCGGCAAACAGCACCTCTGCCCGTTCCGGGAAGGTTCGGGTCAGTGCGGAGAACCGCACTTCACCCATCATGAATTCCCGCAGTTTCCCATTTGGTTCCTTGCTGTCCAGAACGAAGGGATTCTTCCCTTCCTCACGATTCTTCGGAATGAACCGCCACAACGGCCAGTATCCGCATTCCACAGCAAGCTTCTGCTCATTCTGAGACTTACCCATTCCGTTGGAAAGTCCGTGATTGATACAGGGCGCATAGGCAATAATGAGGGACGGTCCCGGATGCTCTTCCGCTTCTTTCAGCGCGCGGATAAGCTGGTTGGGATCGGCACCCATGGCGACCTGTGCCACATATACATTGTCGTACGCCATGGCAATGCGGCCAAGATCCTTCTTTGCCGTGGATTTTCCGGCATTGGCAAACTGTGCCACCGCGCCGATGGCAGTCGCTTTGGATGCCTGTCCGCCGGTGTTTGAATAGACTTCCGTATCCACGACAACAATATTGACATCGATTCCGGAGGCGAGGACATGGTCCAGTCCGCCGTAGCCGATATCATATGCCCAGCCGTCACCGCCATACATCCACATGCTCTTCTTTACCAGAGCATCTGTCCGGTCTTTCAGGAACCGGATATCTTCATTTTCTTCTCTGGTGCCTGCCAGCGCACTCTTCACCGCTTCGGAAACAGCCCTCGTCTCCTGCGGATCATCGCCCTTTTCCAGCCATTGTGTCAGAGCATCTTTCAGAGTTTCATCCGATGTGCTCTCGATGACTGCTCTGGCATGGGTCTTTGCCTGTGTGCGCATCTGTTCCACGCTCAGACACATTCCCAGACTGTACTCCGCATTATTTTCAAACAGGGAGTTGGAGGGTGCCGGACCACTGCCGGATTTCATCTTTGCATACGGGAACGTAGGAGACGAAGATCCTACGACATAGGTGCATCCCGTGGCATCGGCAATATACATTCTCTCCCCAAACAGCTGCGTCATCAGTTTCATATACGGCGCTTCCCCGCAGCCGGCGCAGGATCCGTTGAATTCATAAAGCGGGCGCTGATACTGACTGCCGCGCACTGTGTACTTGTTCATGGGGTTTTCTTTCTCGGGCAGGCTCACCAGATAATCCCAGGACGGCTGCTGTTCCATCTGAGATTCCAGCGGTCTCATGACCAGCGCTTTCTCCTTAGCCAGGCAGGAGTTTGCACAGGATCCGCAGCCCTGGCAATCCACCGGATCCACCTGGATGCGAAGAGAGACTTCTTCAAAGCCTTTTCCTTTGAGCTCCTTGGTCCGGCAACCTGCCGGAGCATTCTCCTGTTCCGCTTTTGTCAGGAGGAAAGGACGGATCGCCGCATGGGGACATACCAGAGAACACACGTTGCACCCAATGCAGTTTTCCGGAATCCATTCCGGGACAAAGGTCGCAATTCCGCGGCGCTCATACTTGGAAGTCTCCACCGGATGGACACCGTCGGCGTAATCCATGAACGCAGATACGGGAATTCGGTCTCCCGCCTGATTGTTGGACGGGATCTGAATCTCCCGGATATACTTCGGCAGAGTCTCATCGATAACTTCCTTCGTATCCTCCAGTGCTGCCCATGCTTCGGGAACATCGATCTTCTGAAGGGCAGTAAGACCGGCATCCACCGCCGCGCAGTTCATATTGACGATCTTGTCGCCTTTCTTGGAATACGTCTTGACGATGGCTTTCTTCATGTATTCCACGGCGTCATCGATGGGCAGCACGCCGGACAGTTTGAAGAAAGCAGACTGAAGCACGGTGTTCGTACGGTTTCCGAGACCGATCTCCGTGGCGATCTTGGTGGCATCGATGGTATAGAACCGGACCTTCCGCTGGGCAAGAAGTCGCTTGGCACGGTTAGGCAGATGCTCTTCCAGTCCGTCCATATCCCAGTCCGTGTTCAGAAGGAAGGTTCCTCCCTTTTTGATCTCCCCGACGATATCGAAATTCTTCATATAGCTCTGCTTATGGCAGGCAACAAAATCCGCCATGGTCACATAATATGTGGAGCGGATTGGTTCATGGCCGAAACGCAGATGGCTTTTGGTCACACCGCCGGATTTTTTGGAATCATACTCAAAGTATGCCTGTGCATACTGGTCGGTGTTGTCGCCGATGATCTTAATGGAATTCTTGTTGGCACCGACAGTGCCATCGGAACCCAGTCCCCAGAACTTGCAGGACAGGATGGACTTTCCGGAGGTAACGATGTTTTCTCCGATAGGAAGAGACCGCATCGTCACATCGTCATTAATCCCTACGGTGAAATGGTTTTTCTGTTCCCCTGCCATATTGTCAAAGACTGCTTTGACATGTGCGGGAATGGTATCTTTGGAAGACAGACCATACCGTCCGCCCAGTACCTTTACCGCCCGCGGGCTCTCGCACAGAGCAGAGCAGACATCCTCATACAGCGGTTCGCCTACGCTGCCCGGCTCCTTGGTGCGGTCCAGAACGGAAACGACCTTCACCGTATCCGGAATCGCATCCAGAAGATGTGAAACAGAGAACGGCCGGTACAGATGGACCTGTACCATACCTACCTTCTCGCCCTGTCCCATGAGATAATCCACGACTTCCATCGTGGCTTCGCAGACGGATCCCATGGCAATAACAACACGCTCTGCCCGGGGATCTCCATAGTAATTAAACAGCTTATAGTTTCTTCCGGTGAGCTTGTTTATGGCATCCATCTTTTCCTGCACCACTTCCGGAAGCTGATCATAGGCAGTATTGCTGGCTTCTCTGCACTGGAAAAAAGTATCCGGATTCTGCAGCGTGGAGCGAATCGTGGGATGCTCGGAGTTCAGTGCATGATCCCGGAAATAGTTGACCCGGTCCCAGTCGACGAGTTTGGCAAGATCCTCGTAATCTAGAACGTCGATCTTCTGTATCTCATGACTGGTACGGAACCCGTCAAAGAAATGCATAAACGGAATGGATCCCTTGATGGCGCTCAGGTGCGCCACTGCGGCCAGATCCATGCATTCCTGAACGCTGGCGGATGCCAGCTGTGCAAAACCGGTCTGACGGCAGGCCATGGCATCGGACTGATCTCCAAAAATAGAGATGGAATGGGTCCCGACGGTACGGGCAGCAACATGCATCACTCCGGGAAGCTGAGAACCGGCGATTCGGTACATGGCCGGGATCATCAGCATCAGGCCCTGAGAAGCCGTATAGGTGGATGCCAGAGAACCGGTCTCCAGTGCACCGTGCATGGCACCACATGCGCCAGCCTCACTCTGCATTTCCACCAGCTGTACCGGCTGTCCGAACAGGTTCTTCTTCCCATGAGCCGCCCAGTTGTCCACATGATCCGCCATGGGGCTGGAAGGAGTGATTGGATAGATGGAAGCCACTTCGGTAAACGCATAGCTTGCGTACGCGGCGGCTTCATTTCCGTCCATAGTCTTTTTTATTGCCATAAGGGGAGTTCCTCCTTTTATTGATCATCTCTTTAATTGCGTAAAGTAAATAATACCAAGAAACGGATCATAAAACAAGTTTCGCCAAAATAGTATCACTGTTAACCGGATTGAATTGAAAAAACGCATTTTCCGCGGAAAATGATTGTTCCGTCGAAAAATGCGTCGATTCGTTTTTCTTATCATTCAGTTTGTTGTGTTGAGCTGTTTTTTCAGCTCTTCATATTCCGTCAGGAGATCATACAGTGCGTCCTGTGACAGCACGCCCCGCTTGAGGTCTCTGGGAAGCGCTCCTGCTTCATCCGCTTCGTAGTCCTGTCTCCAGCATCCGTTTTCATAATAGTCCGACAGGACTTCAATATCCTCTTTCACCGCATCGAACTGATCGATGGCAGTATGAAGGTCTAACACTGCTTTCCACGCTCGATCCATTCTTTCTTCCATGTTCTCGATCCGTTCAATCTGTTCTCTCATAAGCACCTCCTGTGGAAAACCTCCCGTTTCATCAGAAACGGGAGGTGCTATTTTACTCAGCAGCCGCTTCCTTTTCCTGCTCTCTCTTTGCCAGATCATTGGTATCCAGCGATTTTCCGAATACGAAGAAACGGTCATACAGGAATTCCGTGACGAAGTTCGTACTCATGATCAGTACGGTGGAGAGCATTCCCGGCCACAGATAGTTTTCCGTGAGGACCTTGTCGAGCCAGGTGCTCAACGGGGTGAATACCGCATAGAAGCACGCAACCTTAAGCATTGCGATCGGCACGTTGTTCGCAGATTTAAAGGTGTATCTTCTGTTTAGGGTAAAGTTCCAGAGCACGGACAGTACCAGTCCGACGAGATAGCAGTAGAAATGGCGCCACGGGGTTACGGCATCCAGCAGTGCAATAGAGACAAATTCGATGATGCCCGCTGACGCGGAGAACAGGGCGAATTTGATTGCCCGTGCCGCTTCCTTGTTTTTCACTTTAGCCATAGTATTTTCTCCCTCATGATCCGGCAGAGCCACCGGATTCTTTATGAATTCAAAGCAGCGAAATTTTTACGGTTATCGTCATACAGAGACTGGAAAACCGCATAGTTCCGGTCATATACGTCCCGCGTCTCCGGGTTGGGTTCAAAGGTTTTCACCACCGGGATCATCGTCTGCAGTTCATCCAGATCCTGGATGATCCCCAGACCGAGACAGGTGATGGCTGCCGCGCCCACCGAACCGGCGTTCTGCGGTTCCGGAACCGTCTCAATCGTCCGTCCCGTTATATCTGCCAGGATCTGACAGGTGACCTCTGACAGTGCGCCTCCGCCGACGAAACGGATCGTCTGGGAGGTCTGGACCTTCTTGTCGCTCACCTGCAGCATCCACCGCATATGATAACATATTCCTTCGATCACTGCACGGATCATTTCCGTTTTCCCGGTATCCAGACGCAGATTGAAGAACATGCCTGCTGCGTTGGGGTCTTCAAACGGACAGCGGTTTCCGTGCAGCCATGGTGTGAAGATCACGCCTTTCGCTCCCGGCTCCGCTTTTGCCACCGTCGCAGACAGATACTCATACAGGCTTTTATACAGGGATTCCTCGCCTTCACAGACATCTTTTTTGCTCAGATAGATCCCGATCTCATCCAAAGCCAGATGATCCCGGACCCATTCGAGGCATTTTCCGGCAGTCTCCAGCTCTGCAAAGTAATTGAACCGCTCGTTCTGCGCGCCGACAATGGCAGCCGCCATCGAAACAACATCGACGGCCCGGCGGTCAGTCACCGTCTCCACCCAGCCGGAAGTACCCCAGTAGATGTGCGTCTGTCCCATTCCACAGGCTCCTGCACCCACACCGATAAGTGAGGCGTCTCCGCCTCCCCCGAATACGGGGATCCCCGCCGGAAGACCCAGTTCGGCTGCTGCCTTTTCATGCAGCCTGCCGGCTTCCTCTTCCGATCGTATCACCTTCGGAAGGTGCTCCATGTCCACTCTAAAGGCGCGGCAGATGGAAGGACTCCACTGTTCCTTTCCCTTGCGGGTATCATAAACCATGGTGGAAAAGGCGGAATCTCTGGTCATAATAAAGTTTCCGGTACACCGGTGGATCAGATATTCCTTGACATCCAGCCATTTATAGGCTCTGCGGAAATTCTCAGGTTCATGATTCCGGATCCAGTTATATTTCCAAACAGGATCTTTCACGCTGGTGGATGCGGCTCCCGTCAGCATCATGCTCCGGACAAGGTTGACGACATTGAGGCCCTGCACCCGCAGTCCGCTCTGCATGCCTTCCTGAAGTTCCTTCCTTGCCCGCTGATCCATGTAGCTCATTGGCCGGTGGACGGGAATGCCGTCCTTATCCACCAGGACAAGTCCCTGCATCTGGGAACAGAAGGACATCCCTTCCACCGTTTCCATTTTCACTCCGGTCTTCTTCAGGACTTCCGCAGTGGTGACACACATGGAGGTCCACCACTGATCTTGATCCTGCTCTGCTCCGCCGTCCGGCATCAGAAAGAGATCATATCCCATGCTGGCGGATCCCAGAAGATTGATAGTTTTGTCGACACCGAACAGGCAGGTCTTGACCCCTGTCGTGCCGATATCATAAGCAATGATCACGTTCATTCGACTCTCTCCTTCTCTACCGGTCTCAGCCGGCAGAAAACGCCTGCCGCACAAAGGCCAGTGCGGATGCGATCAATTCTTCTTCATTTTTCTCCGGACCTTTTCCTGCATACAACAGATGGCGATGACGATAGTACTGGCATGCAATGGTAAACTGAACCATCATCAGAATATCATCAAAGAGCATGGCAAGGTATCCGGCATCGATTTCCTTTCTTACTTTGCCTTCGTCCTGATAGGCGGAAATGAGAGCGCGGTACGTCTCCGCGGTCTTTCCCTCGATCTCCCGTACCAGCTGTTCCGCAAACTCACCGTCTTCAAAACAGGTGATTCGATGGTACAGGATCACCGTCTCCGGATGCTCCCGGGAAAAATCTACTGCCGCCCTTATCAGGATCTCTGCGTTTTCTTCCGGATCTCTGTGGGCATCGATCTTTGCAGTCAGCACTTCATCCAGACTTTCCAAAGCATGTCGTACGCACGCAAAAAAGAAACTGTTTTTATCTTCGTAGTACTTGTACAGCACGCCGATGCTGACTCCCGCTTTTTTTGCTATGACATTGACGTTTGCCTTGTCGAGGCCGAGTTTGGAAAATTCCCGGATGCCGGTCTGCAGGATCTCCGCCTGCTGTTCCGGTGTCAGTTTTTTCAGCACTCGGGATCACTCCTTCAGCTTGGAATACTTTCTCTCGTAGAAAGTCTTCTGAAGGGATGCATCCAGATAAGAAACCCGGAAATCTCCTCCGATGGCATTCTGATACAGAGCGGTGTACGCCCCTTTGATCAGGATCTGCGCTCTTGCTTCTGCCTCTGCCTCATCCGGTCCCATCACCAAAGCTCCGTTTCCGCCTATAAGCACCATATGATGCTTCAGCAGGAGTCGGGAAACGTTCGGATTGTCCATTCCATCGACCCACGGGACCGAGTATCCGGTAATTTGAGCCACATCATCCAGCACTGCGGGCATCTCTTTGCCCATCAGGCTGTAGGTCATGACGGCGGGATGCGTGATATGACGTACACAGCCTGCCTCATGAGACATATGGTATACATTCCAGTGTGTCCGGTCAGAAACGGACTGTGTGCGTTCGTTTTCTTTTATCAGGTATTCTCCTGTCTTTTTATGGATCAGGATCCCTCTTGCGGTACGGATGCTGCTTCCCAGGTCCTCCGGTGCCTCCGCATCCCCGTACTTCTCACGGCAGATGCCTTCCGGATCCTTTTTGTCATAGAGATCTTTCATGATCTGCTCCAGCATGAGCACACGGCGCATCGTCTGCTCCTTGTCCTCTCCGAAGATCAGCGCACCGTGCGCGCGCATGAGCATGCTGTTGCTGGTAAGGTTCTCTTTCAGGCATTCCGCCACAGCCTTCTCCAGCATCTTCGTGGAGGACATACCGTAACCGGCGCACGGGACCGTATTTCCCAGTTCTTTCACATGTTCCTCTTCCCAGAGGACCAGGTCGCGCCCCGCAATGCTCACAGCGGAAGCCATATACTGATGGGTATGGATAATGTAGTCTACATCCGTACGCTGCCGGTATATTTCCGCATGGACTTTCTTCTCACTGGACGGTTTATACTTTCCTTCCCAGCTCATGTCATTGAGATGCAGAAGAGTGATGTCTTCGGGTGTAAGAACATCATATCCCCGTCCGCTGGGAGTAATCAGGATCGTATCGTCATCGATGCGGGCACTGATATTTCCCCAGGTTCGGATCGTCAGGCCGGAGTGGAGCAGATCCAGTCCGGTCTCCACGATTTTTTCTCTTGCCTGCTGTTCGGTATATCTCATCGCTTATACCTCGATTTTTTCACACTGAGCCAGCACACGATCAAAACGCGCGATAACATCATCGATCATTGCTTCGTCATAAGCAGCGCTGGTGTAAAGGCGGGAACCGGCCAGAGTGATCATTCCCTCTGCCATGTAGGCTGCTCCCATGTGCTGCATCTCCTTCTGACGGATTCCGGTCTCCTTCAGGATCATCGGGATCTCCCATGGTTTCTTCCAGTTGATTGCGTAGTGCATCGTACCTGCATTGTCCAGATGGCAGATGGAGCCCTGGTTGAATGCCACGAACGGAAGATTGTATTTCCGGATGGATTCCTGCAGTCCGCGGGTCAGACGGTCGCCCATTCTTCCCGCTTTTTCACAGGCATTGGTTTCCTCGATCTCACACAGTGTGAAGTAGCCCGCGCAGCAGGAGATGGGTGTTGCAGCCATCGTACCGCCGCAAAGCGCCTTGTGTACCTTCTTTCCGGAAGCATCCAGACCGGCACCGAGATACGCCATGCAGTCCTTGTGACCGCCCACGCCGCCGGCGCCGGGATATCCTCCGGCGATGACCTTGCCGAATACCGTCAGATCCGGATCGACCCCGAAATAGCCCTGGGCGCCGGAAACACCGATACGGAAGCCCGTAACAACCTCATCAAATATCAGCAGAGCGCCATACTTGTGAGCCAGTTCCTCCACGCCCTTGACAAACTCCTTGGAAACCGGACGGGTACCGGATTCCGGACCAACCGGCTCCAGGAATACCGCGGCTGTACCGCCGTCCAGCCGGTGCTTTCTCAGCTTCCGCTCCAGGTCTTCCAGATCATTGGGGAAAAATTCATCGGTGTGCTTGAACACAAAGTTGGGAACACCGCGGGACTGAATCCCCTTGGTTCCGGGGATGCGGATACCGTATGCCAGCTGGTCCGACCAGCCATGATAGGCACCGCCCATTTTCAGAATGTTCTTCTTACCCGTCTTCAGTCTGGCAATACGGGCTGCCACCATGCAGGCTTCCGTGCCGGAACCCAGCATACGGAACATTTCCACGGAAGGAACACAGTCGGAAATCTTTTTCGCCAGTTTATACTCAAATTCATGGAACAGTCCGGTGGAAGGGCCGCAGGTATTCAATAGATCGATGACCTGGGAACGAACCGACTCCGGATTGCTGCCGAGGATCGTAGGACCGCCGGCCTGAAGAAGATCGTAATACCAGTTGCCGTCACGATCATAAAGCTTAGCTCCGTCTGCCTTGTCGATCACAATAGGAAACGGATAGTTAAATGCCAGATTATGCTGAACACCGCCGGGAATGATCTCCTTCGCCTCTCCGATCAGTTCCTTCGATTTCGCACATTTCTTTTCAAAGTAATTATCCACATAACCCTGAAGCGCATCCCGGTTAATGGAGTAAACCGGAGATTTCTTCAATTCATCCAGCTGACGGGTCACTTCCGCCGCATCCAAATATTCATCAATGGCAAATCCGTTGTACGCCATAACAAGTGCCTCCTGGTACAGTATTTTCGTGAGTCGTTGCTCACGTCCTGATTTGAATGTACCATCCTCCCCCATGCCGTGTCAATCTCTATCGGGTAAAAATGTAAAAAAATACCGGAAGAGTTTCTTTCGATTCTCTTCCGGTACCCTTCGCCGCAGCTATCCCCCCAGTGCTGCGACGGCGCGTCGTATCAAATTCAGTATGCCCCGTGCCAGTATTCTGTGCTGACGGTTACCCAGTCGGCATCGTTGCGGGACGGATAGGTATCACTGTATCGTTCGACCCGCTCCAGCAGCCGCAGATAGGCCTCCGCCGAGGAGAAGGTCGCGTCCAGGTTGACCCGGTCGGAGCGGCTGGACCACAGTTTGATCAGATCCGGCATCAGGCCGTAGTGGGCCATCTTCCGGTTGTCATTGAGGTCAAAGATTCGGTTTCCGGTTTTCTGCCTTGCAAAATGAACGTCTTGGACCTTTCCGCTGTATACGCCGGAATGCAGTGCCGTAAAGCTGCCGTCATCGTAATTGACCGGCGCGTATTCGCTGCCTGATTCCTCCAGCGTCGGCAGCATGCAGGCCCCGTTGACATCCGTGGCATAGGGAACGCCGATGATCAGATCATCCGACGGATCATTGTTGGTATTATACCATGTCGTCGGTACTTCGTACGGGCCTCCATACCGCTGATATTTCTCATTATTCAGAAATGCGGAAGTTCCCCGTCCGCCTTTATTTCTTGCACTCAGATCGATCATGAATTTCAGGTAATCCGAGACACAGATCTGATGCCCGTTGGTCGTCTCAATGGCCATCACGGAGATCAGGCCGCCCAGCTGCATGACCTTAATCATTCTGGGAATATCCATCTGCTCCCATGCATCTTTATAGTGCGGAGGATTCATATCCAGAATTCTCGTGTGGGATGCGATAAGCCCCGGATACTTTTCTTCCCAGCAGATATCCAGCAGCTTATTGAAGGATTTATCGCTGAGATGGTCCACTTCGATAAGAAACTTTCTCTGGATCATCTGCCGGATCAGCCATTCTCCGGTCCTGGTGAGGCCTTTGGCATTGGCTGAACCTGTGGCGCCCTCATCCAGCGTTGCCAGAGGTTCTGTATAGAACACGCGGTTGTTTGGCGAGGATTCGCTGGTAAAGATCGTACCTCTCTGAAGGAAATTCATCACATCGAATACCGCGCCCTGATACAGTTGGCATCCTCCGAAGCCGTTGTCCAGTGCATGGATGGGGAAGAAACTGCGGACCCCGAGATTCCAGACCTCATCCATCTGTTTTTCGATATTTGCAAGACCCTGGTCACAGGCCTCCTTCGAGATCTGTCCCGCTTCATACTGTCCCAGATAATCCTGTTCACATCCGAAGATCGTGTCCTCCTCGATCCCGAGAAAGACCGCCATCTTGCCCTTGCTGATCACTTCCCTCGCCTGAGAAGCATTGGTGCAGATACGGAACCAGCCTTCTCCGGGACCGCCGCACTGGGCATCGATATAGTCCTGCATGCTGTAGATATACTGTACCTGCTTGCGGACTGCTTCCATATCATCCGTGGTACCGCCCCTATAGGGAGGCAGTGCGTTCATCAGCTGCCCCAGTGTCTCATTGTTGACACACTGCTGTACCATCACACGCTGACCGGCAAGCCAGGAACGTTCCAGCCACTTGTAATAGGCCTGCTGGTGGTTGGTGGAAAAGGCCGTTGGCCAGTAGTTGAAGTCCGGGTACCCCGAAGTATCGTGTCCCGTTG
>JAEIGA010002649.1_pt1 | contig 28463 bp, 27 predicted proteins | sample 9270691 | NCBI WGS metagenome assembly JAEIGA01 (sample SAMN17057246, study PRJNA624740) | gut metagenome | biome: biome; isolation source: fecal sample | host: Bos grunniens | place: China: Xizang | collected 2019
TTTTTACTATTTGTTATGCTTATTTCTTTTACAGCATGTGGGAATAAAGGTTTATTTGTAGTTGAGAATTTAAAATTTATTCCCGGTACAGAAAATAATGGAGGAGTTGTAGGAGATTCAAGTGGGACTAGTGGTACAATAATCATAGGAGCACCTGGCTCATATAGTTATGAAATAGTTGGGACAGGAAAAACAGATGCAATTTATACTGTACATGTTCAAATTGGAATATACGATTCAAATGGAACTTATCTTAATTCAATATATAATATCCACACATTAAAGGAAAATGAAAAGGAAACTGTTGAGGGTAGTTGCTTAGTTCTTGGAAGTAATTTAAAGTTAAAAGTATTAAAAATAACGTGGGATTAATGTATGAAAGTTTGCAAGTGGACATTTTTTATTAGTACATTAATAAGTATTTTTTCCATTGTTGTGTCAATTATATTAAATTCTTTTGAACTAATTAAATGGCTTAATTTTTTAAATGATTATTTCATAGGTATATCATGTAGTGCGATTTTAATTTTTTCTACATCATTGGTTCAATTTAAAATAGAACAAAAAAAGTTGCTAAATAAAACATTAAACAGTATACACGACTTTGTTAAAGATTATAATATTTTTGGTAAAATACTGTTTGAAAATGCTTGTGAATCAGCGGATAAATATAATTTTTGTTTTGAAATCCTAAATAAAGATATCAAAACAATAAGAAGTTATATTGATGAAATTGAGTTCATATTTAAAAATAAATTGAAAAAAATTGACACGAATATAACTGTCTTGCAATTTTATTTAATTTCTAAAAAAATTAAAAGCGACATTAAAGAAAACGAATTTAATCTAAAGATAGTTGAAATAATCGAATATGTTTTAAACTTAAAGATAAGTGATTATTATATTAAAGAATTTTCTATTCTTTTAAGAGATTTTAGATAAAATATTTTAATATGTTCATTGATATAGTAAAAGCCCTTGTTTAAGGGCTTTTTACTTTTTAATGAAATCAACTATTCATCTCTTGGTTGAGTCGTCCAGTGCGTATTTTCTGCTTTAAGTCTTTCAAAATCAAAGATTATTCCAGGGTTGCCTTTAATGAATATATATTTTAAAATTGTAATAGAAAAAGCGACTCTATTTGGGTTCAAATAGAATCGCTCTTTGCGGTAGATAAGCGGGATTTGCGCCTGTGCGCCCTTCTCCGATAAACAGTGGGTGTCCACTGTTTAGTCCTTCGGACAAATTGCTAACGCAATTTTCTCCTAATGCTCGTCCGTTGCACTACCGAGAACTTCGTTTAAATCCCTATTCCTTTTTTACGCCACGAAAAAAGGACACCAATATCGGTGTCCTTTCCCGTGGCGGAGAAGGCGGGATTTGAACCCGCGCCACGCTATAAACATGCTACTCCCTTAGCAGGGGAGCCCCTTGAGCCACTTGGGTACTTCTCCAAAACGCTTAAATGTTTTATAAATATTAATTTAGCATAGGTATGTTACCATAATTTTTAAGGTTTGTCAAAGTTTTTAGATATTTTTTTACTATTTAATTTATTTTTTATTTTTAGCTCAATTTTTTTCGGGAATTTCTAATGCTCTACCTTCTACTATTAGTCCACGCATTGGTTTATAGGTGTCTTTTCTTATTTGTGTTACCGAAACCAGTTTTCCGTTTTTATGTTTTATTAAATAGCCCAAACTTTTTAGACCTTCTTTTCCGTAGCAAACCACCTTTCTCTCGCCGTTTAAAATCTCGGGATATTCCCCCTTTTCATCCACTATAATTTCGGTATCTGGTGCGGAAATAGTTTCGGTTACCACGCTTTGCCTAAAATATTTTTCTTGCATTGGCTCGCCAAGTACGGATATTTTTAGCACCGAGCCGTTTGCCGTGGCGCAAATCACAATAGGGTTATCGGTTGTGTTTTGAAATTTTAAGTCCGCACCGCCTGAATTAACCATTGCGTCGAACGACGGAGCGATATAGCTTACGACTAAACTATGCGGGTGATATTCTATTATTTTTAAGCCCGACAGTAAAACGGCGTTATATAGCGTAGTTGAAACCTGGCATATTCCACCGCCGACGCCGTCTGTAAACCTACCGTTTACGATTATTTTTGCGTTCTTAAAGCCACTATCTAGCGTTCTATCCCCCACTACTTTATTAAACGAAAAAACTCCGCCAACTTCTAAAAAATAACCGTTGATTTTAGAAACGGCAAGGGCTATGTTGCTTTTTCGTTCTGGCGACGATGCGGGGTACGACGTATAAAACTCGGCGCGCAATACTAATTCTTGCGGATTTTTTGGGTGTGGCGGATAACTTTTTGTGGAAAATCCGAAGCCAAAAAACATAAAAATAATAGCGGTTATAATCGCAAAATAATTTTTAAGCGTAACAAAACGTGTAGTTTTCATCTAAAATATTATGCGTTTTTTTGAAAATTTAATGCATAAGAAAAGGTGGCAAGGTTTTTGTTTTGCCACCTTTAACTTTTTATTTTTCTATAACGAATTCTCCGTTTACCGCGTCTATCGTAACCGTTGATTTTTCTTTTAGGTTACCAAGCAATATTTCTTCGCTCAACCTATCTTCTATATAACGTTGAATAACACGTTTTAACGGTCTTGCTCCGTATTCGTTATCATAACCTTTTTCGGTAATTAAATCCATAGCCGAATCGGTTATTTCGAGTTTTACGTCGAGAACGGCAAGTCTTCTACGCAAACTTGCTAGCATTAACGAAGCAATTTTTGCGGTTTCTTCTTTGCCGAGTTTGTTGAATATTATTATATCGTCTATACGGTTTAAGAACTCGGGACGGAATTTGTCTTTTAGTGCGTCCATATACTTGTCGCACATTTTATCGTATTCTGCCGTTGCACTACCCAAGAACCCTAACGGCGCGCTCTTAGCAACCGTAGTCGCACCCACGTTAGACGTCATTATGATTATAGTATTCTTAAAGTCTACTACTCTACCCTTACTATCGGTTAGTCTTCCGTCGTCTAATATTTGCAACATTATATTAAACACGTCGGGATGTGCTTTTTCTATTTCGTCAAAAAGAACTACCGAATACGGTTTTCTTCTCACCTTTTCGGTTAACTGTCCCGCTTCGTCAAACCCGACGTATCCGGGAGGCGCGCCAACCATTTTGGCTACTGAATGTTTTTCCATATACTCGCTCATATCTACCCTGATAAGCGAGTTTTCGTTGCCGAATACCGCTTCCGAAAGCGCCTTGGTTAGTTCGGTTTTACCCACGCCCGTTGGCCCTACGAATATGAACGAGCCGACCGGTCTGTTGGGATCTTTTAGCCCCGCACGAGCACGCCTAATAGCGTCCGAAACGGCTTTCACCGCGTTTTCTTGACCGATTACTCGGTGATGAAGAACTTCTTCAAGCCCCAAAAGTTTTTGCGCTTCAGTTTCGGTTAGTTTCACCACGGGAACACCCGTCCAGTTGCTAACTACCTTTGCAACGTCGTCACCCGTAATTTTAAGTTTTTCACGAGCGCCGTTAAACTTGTTAGCCGTTTGCCTAATCTCGTCTAGTTCTTTATTTACACGCTCGATTTCTTTATTGATTTTTATCGCCTTTTCCAAGTCGTCCCTACGCTTTGCTTCGTTCTTCTCTGCGGTAAGGCGATTGAGTTCGGCTTCTTTTTGTTTTGCGCCTACAGGCGAGTTATAACTGTCTAATCTAACCCTTGAACACGCTTCGTCTATAAGGTCTATTGCTTTATCTGGAAAAAACCTGTCCGTTATATATCTATCCGCAAGAGTTACTGCGGACATTATCGCTTCATCAGGGATACTTACGCCGTGATGCGACTCGTATTTATCGCGAAGACCTTTTAATATTTCTACCGTTTCTTCTACGCTTGGCGCGTCTACCATTATGGGTTGGAAACGGCGCTCTAACGCGCTGTCCTTTTCGATATATTTTCTATACTCGTCTATAGTGGTTGCACCTATCGTTTGCAATTCGCCACGGGACAACATCGGCTTAAGAATATTTGCAGCGTCCATATTCCCTTCACCCGTACTGCCCGCGCCTACTATATTATGAATTTCATCTATAAATAAAATGATTTTTCCGTTTTGTTTGACCGTTTCTATCGCCATTTTAAGACGTTCTTCAAAGTCGCCACGATATCTTGCGCCGGCAAGCATGCCTGCAATATCTAATGAAAACACTATTTTATCGCTTAAAATTTCGGGAACGTTTCCCTTTACTATGGCTTGAGCAAGCCCTTCTACCACGGCGCTTTTACCAACGCCCGGCTCACCGATTAAAACGGGATTGTTTTTCGTTCTTCTAGATAATATTTGTATAACTCTATCTATCTCTTTTTTTCTACCGATAACGGGGTCTAAACGTCCTTCGGTTGCTTGTTTGTTTAAGTTTACACCAAATTTAGAAAGTTCGCCAAGTTCTCCGCCGTCGGATTGCGTGTCTTTTTCGGTCTTAGCCCTACCGTTACCGTTTTGCGTAGCGAACGCTTTTGAAAAAATACTGTCCGTCTCGTCTTCCCCGTCGTCTTCGATATATCCGCTAAACAAAGTGTTCTCAAGCTCGTCTATCATGCCGTCAACGTCGACTTTCATATGCCTTAAAATGCTAACCGCGGTATTGTCGTAATCGACTAAAACGGAAAGCAAAACGTGTTCCGTCCCAACGTAACCCGTGCGGGCTTTGAGCGAAAACTCTATCGATTTTTCTAATATATGTTTAGTTCTCGGCGTGAACATGTTGCCGGGAATTATTAACGTTTTATCTATGGTCTTTTGAAAATACAACAAATATCTATCGTTATCTACTTCCGCTTCGCGTAAAATAGACGCCGCTCTTCCGTCAGAAACGTTTAACAACCCAAACAAAATGTGTTCGCTACCTATATATTTGCATCCGACTTTTTTAGCAAGCATGGTTGCAACGTCGATTGCTTGTTGAACGTTACTTGAAAAACCTTCGTAATACATTTTTTACTCCTTTAACTTTAATAACTGTTTGCCAACGAGTTCGGCACGGAACAAATCCCTATCCGTTTGAGAAAGCACTTTGCCGTACTGTTCGCATAATGACGCGGGGCGTACCGAAACTATCAAATCGTCTAACTTCTCCACGTCCGTTATATCTATCATACCCAACATCGCGCCTAATTTTACCTGTGCTAAGTGTCTTAAAAATTCTTCATAATTAAGTAGCACGGCGTTAGTTAATATACCGAACGATTTTTTCGCCCTGTCCATTGTTTTTAATTCACGTTTGCCGAATAACCGTTCCATCTCGTCACGCTCTGCCGAGCAAATGCGCTCTACCACCTTTTCTACTTGGAAAAGTATTTCTTCTTCAGAAACGCCTAGCGTGGTTTCGTTGCTTATTTGATAGTTGTACCCCTCAGCGTCACTGCCTTCGCCGTAGTTACCACGAACGGTTAAGCCTAACCGTTGGGCTTCTTCGACAAGGTCGGAAATTTTTCCGCTTTCGGTAAGTGCGGGCAAAAACATCATAACCGAAGCCCTAAGCCCCGTTCCTAAATTAGTGGGGCAAGCCGTTAGATACCCGAATTTTTTATCGAATGCAACGTCTAAATTTTTTATCAACTCGTCGTCTATAACGCTTAGTTTTTTATACGCTTCGGCAACGCGCAATCCCTTCATAAAGCATTGTTCCCTAATAACGTCTTCTTCACACACCATTACGGAAACGCTTTTGTCGGCACTGATAAGCACCGCACCTGCCGAACGGTTGTCGATAAGGTTTTGGCTTATTAGGTATTTCTCTTTCATCGCTTCTAACTTAACGTCTGAAAAGTTAGACATATAATATAAATTGAAAGTCCCACACTTTACTATCGCGCGGTTTACCTTTTTTACTATCTCTCGAGAAAGAGTTTGGTCGGTCACCGAAAAGGGATAGCCGTTTAAGTTCCTTGCAAGCCTAACACGGCTCATTATTATATTGCCCCTAAAAAGTTCTACGCTTCTTTCCATTATATAAGACCCCGCCTTTTTAGAGTTTCGTTTAACTCAGCTATCCTTTCGGATAGTTTTGCCATTTCCATAAACCTGCCTTCTATACCTGCGCGCTCTTTTTCAGCAAGTAAGTGTCTATATTCGTTTATTAAACCCTTGTCTTCTTCGGAAACGGTTGGTTTTTTGCCAACGTGAAAAGTACCGCCTTGAATTTTTTTCAAGGTGATTAGTATTTCTCTTTCAAAGACTTTGTAACACTCGGGACAACCGAGCATTCCCGTTTTATAAAACGACGACAGCGTCGTTAGACAATTTGGACAATATTTTTGTATCATTTACAGTGTTTTTGCTATCTCTTTAATGAATTCTTTAACGTCTTCTTTTAAGTCTTTATCTCTAAGCGCATATTCTACGTTTGCACGAACGTAACCTAATTTGTCGCCAACGTCGTAACGAATACCCTCAAAATTACTTGCAAGCAATTCGCCAGAGCCTGCCAACTCATCCAAACAATCGGTGAAACATATTTCGTTTCCGCGCGGTTTTAAGGTTTTTATCATATCCATAACCTTACCGTCTAAAACGTATCTACCGATTATAGCGTTGTTCGACAACGCTTGATTGATAGATGGCTTTTCTAAAAGTTTATCAACTTTCATAACCCCGTCGGTTTCTTCTGCTATGCCTATGTTGCCGTATTTCGATACGTCGTCACCAAACACTTCCATAGTGGCAATAACGCTTTTTTCCGTTTCTTCAAATATTTCCACCAAACGTTTAATGCACGGTTTATCGTTTTCACCGGCGTAAATGAGTTCATCGCCTAAAAGAAGGGCGAACGGCTCGCCGTTAATAAACGGTTCGGCACACAATATAGCGCCCGCAAGCCCGTTTGGCACTTCTTGCAAAACAAAATTTACGTTAAATTTAAGCGTTTCCATCGCAATAGAATATAGTTTGTCTTTGCCGTCGCTTAGTAAACGTTCTTCTAGCGAAGGATTGGGCGAGAAATGTTTTACTATAACGTCGCTATCGGGACTTACTACTATTACAACGTCAGTAATGCCAACAGATTGTAATTCTTCCATTATATACTGGATGGTCGGCTTATCTATAACAGATAGCATTGGTTTTGGAACTGCTTTGGTTATCGGTAAAAATCTAGTCCCAAGCCCTGCCGCTGGTATTATTGCCTTTGTTACTTTTTTCATTTTTTCCCTCTTTTCTTATTTGTTTATTTGAAGTTTTTTTCTTCTAACGCTTTGATTTTTTCTACCCTTCTAACGTGCCTTTCGCCGTTAGAAAAAGGAGTAGTTAAAAATGCGTTAACTATTTCGATCATTAAACCTGGGCCTATAACCCTTTCACCAAACGCTAAAACGTTTGCGTCGTTGTGTTCTCTAGTCATTTTTGCACTGAAAACGTCTGAACAATGAGCGCAACGTATACCCTTTATTTTGTTGGCTACTATACTCATTCCTATTCCCGTTCCACAAATCAAAATACCTAAATCGCATTGTTTATCTTTTACCGCTTGGCAAACTTTAACAGCGTAATCGTTATAGTCAACGCTTTCCCCGTTAAAGCAACCAAAATCTTCCGCTTCGTAACCGTTTTCTTGTAAATATTTGAGTAAAAACGGTTTTAAGTTTATTCCGCCGTGATCACAACCTATTGCAATTTTCATTATTCTTCTCCTTTTTGCTGTAAAATTTTTTGTAGAATTATATTGCACGCATCTTCTATTTGATGCGACGTTTTTATATATACCTTCAAATCTTGACCGTAAGGGTCTAAAACATCCGCCCCTTTTGTTATCTCCGAAATAGAGAGCACGTTAGAATATCCCGATAGCGTGGTTTTATGCCTTTCGGTCATACATATCACTAAGTCGCTTTTTTCTAACATAGACCTTGTTAACTGAGTTGAACGGAAAGAATACGCATTAAGCCCCAACGCCTTTAACGCCTTTCGTGAATTAACGCTTATTTTTTGCCCGTTTTCCGTGCTTATTCCCGCGCTTTTAACTTGAATATCAGTTATCCCCGCAAGTTTTAGTTTGTTTTTTAATATTATTTCCGCCATGGGACTTCTGCACGTGTTCCCCGTGCATACGAATAATATTTTGGTTTTTTTCATCTTTTTACCCACACGATTTAGTTAACCTGTTCATTATACCCATGTTTACGCCCTTTTCGTCGGGCATGGATATGGCGATTATTACGTCCGCTTTTTTTTCGCCTTCAAGAAGTTTGTCGTATAAGTTAAAGGCGATTTCTTCTTCCGTGTCACCTAAGTTTAATACGTTAAACGCGCCAAACTCTTTTGCAACGGCGTTTGAACACATTACGTACGCTTTTTTCCCCGTCTCTTCACTCTCTAAATAAAACTTTTTCGCTTGGTCGATTTGCGATACAGAGAACAGTTTAGTCTCACATCTTGGTTTATAATGCGAATATTTAACCCCTGGTGATCTTACCTTATCGGTTTCTTTATGCTCGGCAATTTCACAACCGCCGACTACCGCCACTATCATCTCTTGCGTTACCAACCCTGCGCGAAGTATTCTGGGTATTTCCCCCGTCACGTCGAGCACCGTGCTTTCTATTCCGCCCGAACATTTACCGCCGTCCAAAATAAGCGGAATTTTCCCGTTTAAGTCTTGGTAGACGTGTTCGGCTTTTACGGGAGAAGTGTGTTTTGAAAGGTTGGCGCTTGGCGCAACGATAGGCAAATTCACACTCTCTAAAAACCGCTGACAACCTTCATGCGACGGCATTCTTATTGCAAGCGTATCTCCACCGCAAGTCGCTTCTTTAACTATAACTCCTTTCGACCTAAAAACTAACGTTAACGGGCCTGGCATAAACTTTTTCATCAAGTCGTAAACGTAGTCGTGCTCAATATAAACCAAACTATTTAAGTCGTAACCGCTATGAACGTGACAAATAAGCGGGTTGTCCGACGGGCGACCTTTGACTTGGTAAATTTTTTTTACCGACTCCGCTGAAAATCCGTTCCCTGCGAGGCCGTATACCGTTTCGGTAGGCATTCCTATAACGCCGTTATCTAAGATAATACGCTTTGCTTTTTCTAAACTTTCGGGCGTTATTTTTTCTATTAGGGTCTGCATACTAAAAAATCTCGTCGTCTATTGAACTAACGGGTTGCGGTTCCGTCTCTTTCTCTCTTTCGGGAAGCGCTTCGTAACCGCTGTTTATTTTATTAGAATTTTCTCCGTCCAAACTATCTTCGGGCTCTCCGCTCTCAGTAAGGTTTAAGAACTTAGTGCATTCGCCCTTGAAGTATAGTTTAACCACGCCTTGCGAACCGTTTCTATGCTTTTCAACGATGATTTCGGCAACGTTGGGTTGAACCGTTCCTTCGGCAAGTTCCTTTTCCGTTGCCGATTTGTCAGGACGGTGAATAAATATAACTATATCTGCGTCTTGTTCGATTGCACCCGATTCACGCAGGTCTGAAAGTTGCGGTCTACCCTTACGCGATTCTACCGCACGAGATAATTGTGAAAGGGCTAACACGGGCACGTTTATTTCTTTTGCAAGAATTTTTAAGTATCTTGAAATTTCCGAAATCTCTTGTTGACGGTTATCGCTCTTTTTGTTTTCTGCCGTCATTAATTGAATATAGTCTATCATAACGAAGTCTAAGCCGTTCTTTCTCTTTAACCTTCTGCACTTAGACAAAACTTCTTGCGGAGTAATTAACGAAGAATCGTCGATAAATATTTTGGTGTTCGATAGCATTTCTCTTGCTTTTGCAATTTTTAGCCACTCCGTTCTATTCATTTGACCACGAAGTGCGTTAGACATAGAAACGCCTGCAACCGAACATAACATTCTTTGAACTAATTGCTCTTTGCTCATTTCTAGTGAGAATACCGCACACGAATAGCCTTGTAAAGCAAGACTTTCTACAACGTTCATCGCAAGCGAAGTTTTACCAACGCCAGGACGGGCTGCAAGTATCATAAGGTCGCTATTATGTAAGCCGTTAAGCAAGTTGTCAAGCCCTTTGAAGTTGGTCTTTATTCCCCTATAACTGCTCTTATCCTTACTAAGTTCGTCGAACTTGTTCATTACTACGGGAATAACGTTGCCGATTTTTTCCATTGAACTCGTATCGGCGGTGTTGGAGATATCAAAAATTTTCTTTTCGGCAAAAGCAAGCGACTTAGACTTATCGGTACTTTGCCTACATTCCGTAATTATTTCGGAAGAGCCTTTGATTAGGTTGCGCAACAAACTATCTCGCGTAACTATATCAAGATAACGCGAATAGTTCGCAGACGACGGCATAACGTCGGTTAGCGTTGCTATGTATTCTATTCCGCCCGCTTGCTCTAACTCACCCTTCTTTTCAAGTAGGTCTGTTAGCGTAACCAAGTCTACCGGCTGATTAGCCTTTATTATTTCGGTCATCGCTGAAAAAATGTATTTATGCGTTTCGGCATAAAAATCGTCTTCTTTCAAATACGCCGAGATTTCTACCTGAATTTTAGGGTCGATAAGCAAGCAACCGAGCAACGATTGTTCGGCTTCTAAACTGTGTGGCATATCGCCCAATTGTTTCTTCTTCATTCTCTTTCCTCCTTAGTCTATACTCTCGTATTTTTTGAGAGTATCTTCAAATACCTTTAACGCTTGTTCAAACGGCTTTTTAGTAGTAAGGTCTACGCCCGCTATTTTTAAAAGTTCTACCGGCCCGTTCGACCCACCCGAAGACAAGAACGCAAAATAATCGTCTACCGCCTTTTGCCCTTCAGTCTTTATTCTGTTTACTATCGCTAACGCACTGATTATTCCCGTTGCGTATTTGTAAACGTAAAACGCGCGATAAAAATGCGGTATTCTTGCCCATTCGTATTTAATATAATCGTCACTCTCTATCGCGTTGCCGTAATACTCTTTGTTAATCTCTGCGTACTTTTTACACATTCCGTCTTTCGTTAACGGGTTGCCTTTTTCTATCTCGCCGTGTGAATACGCTTCAAATTCGGCAAACTGAGTTTGCCTAAACAACGTGGTTCGTATCATTTCTAAAAGATAGGTTAGCAAATATTTTTTTAAACCCTTGTCTTGTTCTTTCTCTAACAAGTGGTAAATTAACAACACTTCGTTAACCGTGCTTGCAACTTCTGCCACGAAAATGCGGTAGTCCGCTTTTGCGTACGGTTGATTTTTAGACGAAAAATAAGAGTGCATTGCGTGACCTAACTCGTGCGCTATCGTAAAAACGTCGTGTGTGGTCGGTTGATAGTTAAGCAAAACAAAGGGATGAGTATCGAAAACCGAAATGCTATAAGCACCGCTTCTTTTCCCTTTTTTTTCATAAACGTCTATCCAACGCTCGTCGTGTGCTTTACAAAGCAACTCGGCATACTCTTTACCTAAAGGTGACAAACCTTCTTTTACTAGTTCGTAAGCCTTTTCATAATCAAGTGATAAACCTGGATTTTCGGTTATAGGCGCGTACATATCGTACATATACATTTTGTCTAGTTTAAGCGCCTTTTTCTTTTCGTTTATATATTCGTGTAAAACGGGCAACGCTTGGTGAACGGAAGATATAAGATTGTGATAAACTATCTCGGGTACGTCTTCTTTTTTAAGCGCGCAAGATAACGAACTTTCGTATTTTTTTACCTTCGATAAGAAAACGTCTTTCTTAACGCTACCACTATAAGTTGCCGATATAACGTTAATTAATGAAAGATAAGTTCTATAATAACTTTTATACGCCTTTTCTCTCAATTTCCTATCCGTTCCGTGCAATAAAACACTGTAAACGCCGTGACTTAACGGTATGCTTTTCCCTTCGTGTTTTATCTTTTTAAGCGGTAGGTCGGCGTTGTCTATCTTAGTAAATATCTCTCTAAACGACGACAATGCGTTTCCGCTCTCCGCAAGAAGTTTTTCTTCGTTTTCGCTTAAAACGTGCTCCTTTTCGTTCTTTAAGCACTTTAACGTGTAATCGTATTCTTTAAGCGCGGGCGAATTGATATAAGAGTTCAATTTTTTTTCGCTTAACGCGGTTAATTCGGGTGTGATAAAAGATACTTGAGAAGAAAAATCAACGGCGAGCGCAGTAATTTTAGAAACCAACCCGTCGTAAACGCTATCCGTAGTATCGGTATCGTGTAACATAGTCGCATAAACACTCAACTTTTCTATTTTACGCTCTATCTTTTCAATAGCCTTCATACACGATAAAAATCCTTCTTCGGTATTTAGCGTGTTTTTATAACGAGAAAAGTCGGTCTCGCTTAAAACGGATGCGTATTCTTTTTCCCAACTCTCGATACTTGGATAAATATCTTCAGTTGCCCAAATATACTTTTTTGTCACTTTTTTATTTCCTTTTATTAGTTTTTATTACTGTGAATAGGTGCAGGCATTCTTCCACCACGGTTGATAAAGTCACTGCAACCATAAGGACTAACCGCCATAATTGGCGCGTTGCCGAGTAACCCGCCGAATTCTACGTTTTCACCCACCGTTTTGCCGGGAACGGGTATTACCCTAACCGCAGTGGTTTTATTATTTATCATTCCTATTGCCATTTCGTCTGCAATCATTCCACTAATAGTTGAAGCAGGCGTGTCCCCTGGTATTGCAACCATATCTATACCAACGCTACAAACCGCCGTCATCGCTTCAAGTTTGCTTAAAGATATTGCTCCGCTCTTTGCGGCGTTTATCATACCGATATCTTCACTAACGGGTATAAACGCGCCCGACAAACCGCCAACGTGACCACTTGCCATAACGCCACCTTTCTTAACCGCGTCGTTAAGCATTGCTAAAACTGCGGTAGTTCCGTGTGCGCCGACACTATCAAGCCCCACTTCTTCTAAAATATGCGCAACGCTATCACCCATAACGGGGGTGGGCGCAAGAGATAAGTCTACGATACCAAATTCCGCACAAAGTCTTTTCGACGCTTCTTTTGCGATTAGTTGACCCGCCCTTGTTATTTTGAAAGCCGTTTTCTTTATCGTTTCAGCAACTTCGTCTAAGCGCTGACCTTTAACGTGCTTTAACGCGTGGTGAACTACGCCTGGACCGGAAACGCCAACGTTTATTACCGTTTCTCCCTCGCCTACGCCGTGAAATGCGCCCGCCATAAACGGATTGTCTTCAACGGCGTTGCAAAATACAACGAGTTTAGCACAGCCCAAACCATCTTTATCTCTAGTAATTTGTGCCGTTTTAACTATAGTTTCGCCCATTAATTTAACGGCGTCCATATTAATTCCCGATTTTGAAGTGCCCACGTTTACCGAAGAACACATACGCTCGGTAACCGACAATGCTTCTGGAATACTTTCTATAAAACTGCGTTCGAAAGACGTCATCCCTTTATGTACTAAAGCGGAATATCCACCCAAAAAGTCAACGCCTATTTCCTTTGCAGCGCGGTCTAACGCTTTTGCTAAAACCACTTCTTCGCCAGGGAAAGATGCCGTTAGCATACTTGCCGGAGTAATAGACACGCGCTTGTTGATTATAGGAATTCCGTATTCTTCACTGAGTTCGTTTGCAACCGCAACTATGTTTTGGGCTTTTTTACAAATTTTATCGTAACATAAAGTAGCCGTTTCGCTCGCGCTATTTCTAATGCACGACAATAGCGAGATGCCCATGGTTATCGTTCTAACGTCGAAATGTTCCTTTTCGACCATGTTTATAGTTTCTAAAATCTCTTTTCTATTTAGCATGTTTCACCTTATATCTTGTGCATTACGTTAAATACGTCTTCGTGTTGAACGTGGATAGACACGCCTATTTTCTCGCCTAAAATCGATAGTTCTTGCTTTATCTCTTTTAAATTTAAAGTTGCGTCCGAAAGGTCGCACAACATTAACATGGTAAAGTTGCCTTGTACTATGGTTTGGCTAATATCTTCTATATTAACGTTTTTTTCTGCAAGCAAAGTAGATACTTTTGCTATTATTCCTGATTTGTCCTTTCCTATTACGGTTACAATTGCTCTCATTTTGTTTTCTCCTTTAAAGTATTTCGTAACTGATTAAAACGTTGCCTTGGGTTATGAACGTTACGTTTTGCCCTTTTTCAAACTTAGGAAACTCTTTATCGTAAAAAACCAAGACCTTTCGTTCATAAAAATCTTTTTTGTATTTGTTATATTCCGAAAAAACTAACGCCTTAAAATCCACGCCGTCTTTTTCGTGCAAATTTTCGTCGTACCTTAAAAAACTTGCCGTTGTAGTTTCTTTTATTCCTTTCGCTAAATTAACTGAAACTTTATAATAATTTTTCACTCTTTTATAAGGCAACATTAAGTAAAAAAACGCGCCCGCAGTGAACACTCCCGTTAAAACGTGGTGCAAAGTTTTGACTAAGTTTATCGTTGGCGACGCGTACGGTAACTGTAAATACCACACGAAAAACACCACGCTAAGCACGACGTATATCGCAAGAGCCGAGTAAAATATAGCCAAATATTTGTTTTTTTTCTTTTTCATTTTGTCGACGGTAAAGTTTTCAAAATATACCATTTTTATCTCCTTGCCTATCGGGTTTTATAGTCCGTTCTTATTTTTTTTAAGCCTTGTGGGGTTTTGTAATAAAGTTCGTATCTATCTAAATACTCCGCCATTATATAGTTGGGGTTTTGTTTTACGGTGTAATATTTAACGAGGCTTTCGCTTTGGATTTGAGACTTTTCTACCCTTTCTTCAGTAGGTAACGTATTTGAAACTTGTGTTGTTTCTTCTGCTTCTTGTTGATTGTTTATTATTTGCATTCCGCCTTGTTTTCTAATAGGCTTGTCCTTTTTTACTATTTTCCCTATCGATAGTATAACGGCGAATATGACCGAAGCAACTAAAAGTACGTAAAATATCACGGCGATTACGGGATTAACGTCCATCGCACCGGTAAAATATAATACCGCGCCTATTAGTAATACCAACAAGGTAAACTGAAGAGACAAAAAAGTTACTACTTTATATATTGAACCGAAAATAAATTTTATAAATTTTCGTATCGTGCCGAAAATTAGTCTATTTTTTATTAGGATCATCACTTACCCCTTTTTTAAGAAAACAAACCTAAAATATTTTGCGGTAGATATATTATCTCCCTTATCACGTTCTTTACCGCAATCGACCAGTTTTCTACCACGCCGATAATTTCTTCCCTACTACAAGGTTTTCCGCTTGCTCTACTGTCTTTGCTGGCGTTGTGTTTTCGGTTGTCGCCCAAGTAAAAATATTCGCCCTTTTGCAAAGTATATTCTTCCCAGAACAGTTCTTCCGTTCCGCCGTAGTTGTTTGCGTAAGGCTCTTCTATTTTATTGCCGTTAACGTAAACGTAACCGCCATAAATATCAACAACGTCGCCTTCAACGGCGATAACACGCTTGATAATCCAGTCTTTTTCACCGTCTAATGCTATAATAACTATATCGCCACGCTTAGGTTCAATTAACTTGTTGGCAAAAAGCAAGTCACCGTTAGCGTTGTTTAACGTTCCACCGTAAAGAGTGGGCGACATCGACGACCCCACTACCTTAACGTTAAAGTATACGAAGTGACCAAGTAAAGTAAATATTAGCACTATCACGGATACGATAAGCGCAAAAAGTACTAAACCCCTTTCAGTTTTCGTTTTATTAAGTTGTGTCTCTTTTAAATTTTCACGAACAACCATTGTCACTTTTCCGCTTTGATTATGCTTATTAGTTTATCCTTACTTAAAAAAACGCTTCGCCCACATTTGTCGCAAGTAATTTTAACGTCTGCGCCAAGTCTAGTAACCGTCCAAACCCGCTCTCCACAAGCATGCGGTTTTTTAGTGGTAATCTTATCACCTAAATTAAAATTCATTTTTATACCCACAAAACGTTATTAACCAAAAACTCGCCCGTGCAAGTGATGCTTAACGCTTCGATATCTTTATAACTCTTTAAAATTCTGCCTTCCGCCGTCTTAAAACGCGACATCTCTAAACATAAATTATGCCAAATTTTACCGCCTTTTATATGCGCGGTAGTAAAATACTCACACTTTTCGCCAAAATACTTGCTTATCAACGACACGGTAATCTCCACCGACTCTTTAACGAACAAATCCATCATCAACATAGCGTATTCGTCAGGCTTATATCTATCCGCACCGATTTTGAAGGTTAATAGCCCGCCTTTTGACGTAACGCCTTCTATAGACATAGGACCTTTTTTTACGCTAACGCCGTTTTTAGAGTCAACGCAAAAGCCGTTAGTTTTAGCGTTTAGTGTGGTGAACACACTTTCAGCGCCCCTTTCTCTACCAGAGTAAACGATTTTATCCCTATGTTTTAGCAAAACTTCTTTTTCTTTAAATCTTTTGCACGCTATATTCGAGCACACTTCAAAGCCGTTTTCATACACCGCTTTAACGAAGAATACCACCATTTGCGAAGTGTAGTAAGGCGCATAACTAAATTTCATTTGCCCTTTTCCGTCTTTCTCGATAGGTTTAACGCATTTCCATGCTCGTGACGATTGTTTTACCGTTTGTTCCGAAACGTACAGTTCAACCTTTTTTAGTTTTTCAACCGTTACGGTGGCGGTAACTACCAAATTCCCTTTTACTATTTCTCCCGCAACAAACGGCTCTTCAGGTAAAAATTCGTTTTCTTCGTTTTTGTCGTTCATAAAACGGTCGAAAAACTTTATTGCCATATCGAAAGAGTTTGAGCCTATTTGGTTTATATCGCCAACCGAATAATTAACCGCGCGATAATACTTGTTTGGTATTCTACTAACGGTATCTAAAGCACGGTCACAATCGTATTTCGTATCGTTAGTTGCGGTAAGCGTTAACGTAGGACAACAAACGTGTTGCGCGTAAGTTTGCGGTTCTATCCCAGCAACGTATTTAAGTTCTTGGTCAGTAAATTGTGGTTCCGCACCCAAACCGAACTTTGGTATGTCTAAATAAGCACTCCAACCGGCGTTTCTAATAAAAGTTAGTGCCGAAAACGAACGGTTGTTAAACGCAACTTGCCACAACACGGCCGCGCCTATGGACACACCTAGACCGCCTATCGATTTAACGAAAGATTGATTTTTTAAGTATTCCAAAGCATATCTGCCAGCAACCGCCCATTCGTACCAACAAGTTTCGGCAACGTCGCTTTTTATCCTATTTAGGCTATCTTTAACTTGCTCGTAATTAGCGTAAGATATATCGGACGGATAACGCGAATAATGTTTCGCTCCCTCTAAAACGCCGTAAAGGTCGATTGCCATGACTGAAAAACCCTTCTTTGCAAGGTCTATAACCGCCTTTTCGTCTATCCCACGTTCAAAATCAGGAAACACTAAAATAGTAGGCGTCGTAGAAGAAGTGGTATTCTTTGCTAAAAACGCGTAAATTTCCACCTTGCCTTTTTCCGTCTTTTTACCGTCTATATACAATTTGCTCAAAGCGATATCACCAACCGTTTTCTCTTCTACCGTTTTAGCAGAAGGAACGTGGTCTATCTTAAAATCGCTCCACACCGTTACAGGCGTTAATATATTTCCCAACATAAATTCTCCAATAAATACGCTAAGTGCGTTTGAAAAAAATTTTTTTCTTCAGTTTCCTTGATTTTTGCTCTGGGTTTAAGTATAATAACAATTACCCTTAAAAATTTGTGCTTTTTTTGATTAAGTTTTTTTGAAAAAATTTTACTTAAAAACTTCGCCAATGTAATAATTTAAATATTATTAGTAAATTATATTGTAATACATAAAAAGCATAATTGCAAGCAAATATTTAATTTAAGTGTATTTTCGGCACTAAAAACATAGGTGAAAAATGTCTTTTTCTTTTTCAAAAGAGTTTTCTGCGTCGGCCACGACAAACATTGAAAACGTTTTTTTCTACGAATATTTGCCCGTTTCTGACGGCAATTCCGTTAAGGTTTACCTTTACGGACTTTTTCTGTGCCAAAATAAACTAGAAAATTTAACGGTAGAAGAATTTGCAAAAAATCTTTCTATGACTACTAAGCAAGTTTTAGATTGCTTTGCTTTTTGGGAAGAGTTTGGGCTTGTCAACCTTCTTTCGACCACGCCTTTTGAAGTGGAATATTTACCTATTCGTTCCATATATTCGTCTAAACCAAAAAAGTATAAAACCGAAAAGTATACGGAGTTTTGTAAAAGCCTACAAGTTATTTTGCCTGGGCGTATGATTTCAACAGGCGAGTATTCAGAATATTTTTCTATTATGGAAAATTATCATATAAAACCCGAAGCCATGCTTATGATAGTTAAGTACTGCGTTGACAAAAAGGGCGCGGATATAGGCTATAAATACATATCTAAGGTTGCAAAAGACTTTGGAAACAGGGGTATAATAACCGTTGAAAAAGTTGAGAACGAGTTATCTACTTATATTTTAAGAACGGCGGAAATTGAAAAGATTTTACGCGCTTTATCTATTAAACGCCAACCGGAATTAGATGATTTTAACTTGTTTAAAAAATGGACTAACGAACTTAATTTTGAGCCTGATAATATCGTTTACGCGGGAAAGACGTTAAAGAAAGCGAGCATGCAGAAGTTGGATGAGTTTTTGCTTGAACTCTATTCGATTAAAAGTTTTTCTAAAGAAGAAATTAAGCAGTACGCAAATTCTAAACAAAATATTTTTGAACTTGCCATTAAAATCAATAAGGCGCTTGGTGTTTACGTTGACGTTTTAGATGCCGTAATTGATAACTTTACTAAAAAGTGGTTGTCTTTCGGGTTTGACGAACAATCGCTATTATTTATCGCTTCGGAATGTTTCATCTCTGGCAAAAACACTTTGCAAGATATGGACGATATGATTGAAAATTTAAGGAATAAAGGTATCGTTACCCTATCAAGTTTGGGCGATTATTTTGAAGAACAAAAAAGCACCGACGAGTTTATTAAAAAATTTTTGCTTATCACTGGCGTTAACCGTAGACCTACGCCGTGGGATAGAGAAAATATCGCTACTTGGAAAAACTGGAACTTCTCTGAAGAAATGATTTTAGAGGCGGGTAAACTTTCTTCGGGTAAATCTTCACCTATTTCGTACGTTAACGCGATTTTGAGCGACTGGAAAAACAAGAACGTATTTAACCCTTGCGATATAGGTTCGGTTACCTATTCAGTTAAAGATAATTCGCAAGAAGCGTACAATAAAGAGTACGAAAGACGGCGTGAAATTGCGCTCAACCACGCGCAAGCAAATAAAGAAAAAGCCTTCTCTGTGGAAGGTTTTAAGGAAACTTACGCAAGGATTAACAGTATTGAAAAAGACTTGGCTTTTGCCGAACTTAGCGCTAACGAAGAATTGCTTAAATCGTTAGAAAAAGAAAAGGAAAATTTGGTTAAAAGAGCAAACCAATTACTTGAAACGGTTGGCATTTGTTTGAAAGACCTATCCCCCAACTACGCTTGTAAAAAATGTAACGACACGGGTTACGTTGGTACCCACCGTTGCGACTGTTTTGATTTGAAAATTAATTAAAATAAGTTTACTAAAAATAATTTATCCCCGAGTTTGTAACTCGGGGATTTTGATTACCTTTCGTTTAAGGGTTTGTATTCTTTTCTTCCGTTTAGGCTAACATAAGCCGGTCTTATTATCTTGCCGGTATTTTGAAGTTCTTCTATTCTATGCGCGCTCCAACCCGACATTCGTGCAACCGCAAACATAGGAGTATATAGTTCAAGTGGTAGTCCAAGCATGTTGTAAACGAACCCACTATAAAAATCTACGTTCGCCGAAACGCCTTTAAATATCTTGCGTTTTTCCATTATGAGTTCACGAGAGAGTTCTTCTACGTTTTTGTATAGTTCAAACTCTTTAACTCTGCCCTTTTCAACGGCTAATTGTTCTACGAATTGTTTGAATACTTCGGCTCTAGGGTCGGAAACCGAGTAAACGGCGTGACCCATACCGTATATTAAACCCGCTTTATCAAACGCTTTTCCTTCAAGTATTTGCGCTAAATAACGTTTAAGTTCGGTTTTGTTCTTCCAGTCGTGAACGTGCTTTTTGATATCAGCAAACATTTCCATAACCTTAATGTTCGCACCACCGTGACGCGGACCTTTAAGCGAGCATAACGACGCCGTTATGGTTGAATATGTATCCGTACCCGACGACGTTACAACGTGCGTGGTGAACGTAGAGTTGTTGCCACCGCCGTGTTCCGCGTGAAGTATAAACGCAATATCTAAAACCTTCGCTTCAAGCGAAGTGAACTTGCTATCTACCCTGAGCATGTGCAAAACGTTTTCGGCAATAGAATATTCCGCTTTGGGTTTATGTATTATTAAACTCTTGTTTTCGTTGTAATGCATATGCGCGGAATACGCGTATACCGCTAGCATGGGCGTTACAGCAATTAACGATAGGCATTGTCTTAACACGTTTTCAAGACTGTTATCCATAGCGTGCGAGTCGTAACTATATAGCGTTAAAATACTTCTCGCAAGCGAATTCATAATGTCTTTGCTTGCGCCTTTCATTATAACGTCCCTAACGAAGTTTCGCGGTAATTTATATAAATTTGCGATAACTTCTCTAAAATTTTTAAGCTGGGTTTCGTTTGGTAATTTACCAAAAAGTAACAAGTAGGTCGCTTCTTCAAAACCGGAATGCATTTTCTCGTCGTACCCACTTATCATATCCTTAACGTTTATTCCACGATAATATAGTTCGCCCGGGCAAAATACCATCTCCCCGTTAACTTCTTTTTTTGCGATAACGTCGCTTATATCGGTAAGACCGGCTACAACCCCGGCACCCTTTTCATCACGCAGACCGCGTTTTACTTGATTTTCTACGTAGTTTTCGGGAGTGAATTTAGGCATACTTTCTATTATTTGACTTAATTTTTTTATTTCTTTTGAAAATTCTTCTATCTTTTTCACCTTTTATCCTCCTTTTTCAAAATTTAAAAGAGCCGTCTTTTTAAGACAGCCCTTATATTTAATCTTCTAATCTAATCACGCTATCACACGAGAACACTGCGTCGAGCGATTTGATTTTTTCAATTGCTTTTTTAACCGCACTTTCGGGACATAAATGCGTGATAATTACCACGGGCACCTTACCTTCTTTTTCAGAAACTTGTTTAACTTCTTTTATGCTTACGTTGTTTTTAGCAAACAGCCCCGAAATCTTGCTTAAAACCCCTGCGCTGTCTTTTACAGAGAGTCTTATGAAATATTGTGAAGTGAAATCCGAAACGAATTTGGTTAGTTTGTTACCTTTTGCCGAGTTGTCGAAAGACGCATAGTAATAATCAGTGTGTTTACCAGCAAATATTACGTCTGAAACGATTGCGCTTCCCGTAGGAAGTGCGCCTGCGCCCCTACCATATAGCATAATTTCGCCAACCGCGTCGCCAACCAAGTGAACTGCGTTGAAAGAATCGTTAACGCTTGCAAGCGGATTATCGTTGCTAACGAACGTTGGGTGTACCCTAACTTCTATGCCGTTTTCAGTATTTTTACCTATACCTAAAAGTTTTAGGGTATAACCTAATTCTTTGCCGTATTGAATATCTTCTTTAGTTAAAGAAGTTATGCCTTCACGATGAACGTTGTCGATAGAAATTTTGGTGTTGAACGCTAATGAAGATAGTATAGAAAGTTTATACGTTGCGTCAAACCCTTCAACGTCTGCCGTGGGATTAAACTCTGCATAGCCTAAACGTTGGGCTTCTTTTAACGCTTCTTCATACGACCAACCTTCGTGCGCCATCTTGGTTAAAATATAGTTCGTAGTACCGTTAATTATACCTTTTATGGACAAAATTTTGTTGCCTTGCATTCCTTCGGTTAACGTTCTTATGATAGGAACACCGCCAACGCAACTTGCTTCAAAAAACAAGCCCGCCTTATTCTTTTTCGCTTCTACTTCGAGTTCGGGCCAGTACTTAGCAAAAAGTTCTTTGTTGCTAGTTACTACCGTCTTTCCACTCTTTAACGCTTTGGTTACGAAGGTTTTTGCCGGTTCTATTCCGCCGATTACTTCAACCACTACGTCTACGTTAGGGTTAGAAACTACTTCTTCTATGCTCGAAGCAACTTGGGACTTGTCTATGCCGAGAGAAACCGCTCTATCAATATTCTTTTCAAGCACCGTTTCTACCGTTACGTCTAGACCTTGTGTCTTTTTAAAATATTCACGGTTGTCGTTTAGGATTTTATAAGTTCCGCCACCTACTACTCCCAAACCAAGAATTGCCACGCCTAATTTTTTCATATTTTTATCCTCTAAAAATGTATTATTTGTTAAGTTCGTATATCGTTTTTAATCCATCTAGCGTTAACGTTCTGTCTACTAAACTTATTACTTTGGATTCTTTTGCTATTATTTCACCCAAACCACCCGTTGCCACTACTCTTATACTCTCTATCCCGAGTTCTTTTTTGATTTTGCGAACGATATTGTCAACAAGCCCTGCGAACCCGAAAATTATTCCCGCTTGCATGCAGTGTTTGGTGTTTTTGCCTATTACCGTCTTCGGCGCGTCTAACTCTACCATAGGCAGTTGCGCCGTTTTGTTGGCAAGCCCTTCTAACGAAGTCTTTATACCAGGCGCAATTACAACGCCCATAAGTTCGCCCTTTTCGTTAATAACGTCGAAAGTGGTTGCCGTGCCGAAGTCTATTACCACTATCGGCCCGCCGTATTTATTGAACGCCGAAACACTATTTACTATTATGTCCGCCCCAACTTCACGCGGGTTTTCCGCTTTGATGTTTAAGCCCGTTTTAATGCCAGGCCCAACTATTAACGGGGTAATCCCAAAGAAATACTCGCACATGTGACACACGGTATAATTTAGAGCGGGTATAACCGAAGAGAAAATAATTCCGTCAATATCGCTTTTTTTAATTCCGCTATCGGATAGCAAGCCTACTAATACCGAGCCGTACTCGTCCGCCGTACGCGATATTCTCGACGATACGCGGAAAGACGCCACGAGTTTATTATCGTTAAACACACCGTATTTAATGTTGGTGTTGCCTAAATCTATTGCTAATAACATTTTTTAACCTATTCAAATTTTTTGTCTACTATCTTCACAACTCTGTGTAAAGACGGAGCAAGTATTAAGTTTATTGCAAGTTCTATCAAGAAATTTACGCCGGCACAAGCAATTATAACGAAATATATTACCGACTGACCTTGCGTTTCGGGTGATGCGTTTATTATTTTAGTCATAGTTCCGCTCATTATAAGCGCACCTAAGACGAACACGCCCGTGTTTACTATGGGTGCTAACGCCGAAGAAACGAAAACCGATACCGTTTCGTTCTTTTTCTTTATTGCGTTATACACAACGCCTGGAACAAACCCTGCTAAAAAACCTTTTACGAAAATTATTAGCAAAGTTACTATCAAATTGTCTTGCAACATAAACAGCGTAAACGGGTCAAGCCCGAACACTGCCATAAGCGTTACCACTAAGCCGAACGATAAACCTAATATCCCGCCTGCTAACGGGCCGATTAAAAAGGCGCCCACTACTATGGGAACTAACACGAACGAAAGCCTTGTGGTGCCAATAACGAATGCGCTACCAAATAGTTGCAAAACCACTATCATCGCTAATAAAATCGCAAAAGTGGTGATTTTGCGTGAGTCAAAATACTTACTTTTCATAATATCCTCCAATCAAATTTTTCAACGTTGAAAATATCTGTTGTATAAAAAAAGCAAAAAATTTTTATAAAAAGTGGAGTTCCTTTTATTAGAATACCCCCTTTTCTTTCAATTATTTTACCACAATTTTCCCACGATAGCAATTATTTTAACCGCCTTTGTAACATTTTTAGGTGTTATTGCCTATTATGTATAGTAGAAAACACTTCGCCAAAAACTATATTTTACATAGGCGGGGTTAAATTGAAACACTTTGGAGGTTATTATGAACGGTTTTGATTTTTTCGGTAACAATACTTGTCTTTGGATTTTAATAATTTTACTTATTATCTGCCTTTGCAAGAGCGGTTGCCTTAACGGGTTGTTTAACAGTTGTTACTGCTTACCCGTAGCCCTATTGCTTATCTGTTGCTGTTGTAAAAACGGTGGCGGTTTACCCGGTTTCGGCCACGGTTGCGGTTGCAAATAACTTAGTCGGTAAACAAAAACGGAGTTAGGCTTTTGCCTTACTCCGTTTATTTTTTTATTCAAGTCCCCTTGCCTTTCTTTTTAGACGGGTCTCGGTATCCAAAGTCTTTTTCCTAAGTCTAATATTTTTAGGCGTTATCTCCAACTGCTCGTCGTCGTTAATAAACTCCATCGCTTCTTCAAGACTCATAATTTTCGGCGTTTCTAAACGAAGCGCGTCGTCTGACCCCGAAGCACGCGTGTTAGTTAAATGCTTTTTCTTGCACACGTTAACGCTAATGTCTTCGTTTTTAGGAGAAACACCCACTATCATCCCTTCGTAAACTTGCGTTCCCGCGCCGATAAACAGTTGACCCCTACCTTGCGCGTTAAACAAACCGTAAGTTACCGCTTCGCCCGTTTCAAACGCTACCAACGACCCCGTACTTCTACGCTCTATTTCGCCTTTATACTCTTCGTAACCGTAGAAAATGGTATTGAAAACGCCTTCGCCACGAGTATCGGTTAAAAATTGACTTTTATACCCGAACAAACCCCTTGCCGGCACTTTGAATTCTAAACGAATACGGCTTCCCACCGTTTCCATTTGCAAAAGTTCGCCCTTTCTCGTCCCCATTGACGAGAATACGCTACCCGTTTTATCTTCGGGCACGTCTACTACAAGGCGTTCCATAGGCTCGTGCAATACGCCGTCTATCTCTTTGTACATTACTTTAGGCGCACCTACCTGAAATTCGTATCCGCCACGGCGCATGGTTTCTATCAATATAGAAAGGTGCATCTCACCACGTCCGCAAACCCTATAAGAGTCTGCCGAATCAGTTTCTTCTACCCTTAAAGAAACGTCTTTTAACATCTCTCTAAACAACCTATCCCTTAAATGTCGAGTGGTCACGAACTTCCCTTCTTTTCCAGCGAACGGACTATCGTTTACCGAGAACAACATTTCTACAGTAGGCTCTGAAATTTTTACGAAAGGCACGGGCTCTACTTGTTGTGGAGAACAAATGGTGTCGCCTATAGACAAGTTTTCTATACCGCTAACGCAAACTATATCGCCTGCTTCTGCACTTTCAACAGCCACTCTATTTAACCCTTCAATTTGGTAAATGCTAACGAGTTTACCGCGCGTTTCTTTGCCCGTCACGTTATAGTTACAAGTTTGTACTTCTTGGTTAATTCGCGCCCTACCACGCTCTATTCTTCCTATACCTATTCTGCCAACGTATTCGTTGTAGTCTATTGAAGAAATAAGCATTTGCAGTGGCGCGTCCTTATCCACTTCTTGCGGTTCGAAATAATTAATAATAGCGTCGAAAAGCGGTCTTAAATCTTCACCAGGTTGATTAAAATCGGTGGTCGCCGTCCCTGCACGACCAGAACAGTATATTATAGGACTGTCAATTTGCTCGTCGTTGGCGTTAAGGTCGAATAGTAGTTCTAAAATCTCGTCTTGCACTTCGTTAAGACGTGCGTCCGGTCTATCGATTTTATTAACGACAATTATTAGTTTGTGGTTTAATTCTAATGCTTTTTGCATTACGAAACGCGTTTGGGGCATAGGCCCTTCGCACGCATCTACTAAAACTAAAACGCCGTTAACCATTTTTAACACACGTTCCACTTCCCCACCGAAATCGGCGTGTCCAGGCGTGTCTACTATATTTATCTTAACGTCTTGATAAAATACCGAAGTGTTTTTGGCTAGTATAGTTATGCCCCTTTCACGCTCGATATCGCCAGAGTCCATGACTCTATCCATAACTTCTTGATTGTCACGAAAAATACCGCCTTGCTTTAACATTTCGTTAACTAGCGTGGTCTTGCCGTGGTCTACGTGAGCAATTATAGCAACGTTTCTTACGTCTGTTCTCTTCATCGTTTGGTCCTTTTTAAATTTTTTTATAGTATTTTAAGCAGTGCAATAAGTGTTTTAGCGTCCTTTATCTTTCCGCCGTCCACCATCTTTTTTAATCGGCTTTTTTCTATCCATCTCGAAGACACGAACTCGTCTTCATCAGGGTGCTTCTTTGATTTTTTTAGTCCTTCCGCCTTGTATATGTATATTATTTCGTCGGTATACCCGGGCGACGGATAAACTTTAAATAGTAACGTCACTTGCTCCGCTTTATACCCGCATTCTTCTTCTAATTCGCGAACTGCGGTTTTCTTTGGCGATTCGTTTGCATTTAGTTTGCCCGCGGGTAGTTCGAGTAAATTCTTTTTGTAAGGGTATCTAAACTGTTTTACTAGCAAAACTTTGCCGTCCCTTTCGCAATAAATACAACTTCCGCCACTGTGGCAAACCACTTCTCGCTGAGCGGTTTTGCCGTTTGGTAGCAGTACGGTATCGTTTTTTAAGGTTAATATTCTACCGTGGTATATTACGCTTTCTTTTTGAGTAATTTCCTTAAAGTCCATTTATAACGTCACCTATTAGTTTTGAAATTTTTCTTATCCTGCCGAAAAACAATAATCTATTTGATTTTGCAACGTATTTATACGCAACGTAAGCGTAATAAACGGCGTCTTTATCGTCCGATTCTACGGCATTTGCAAGCATATCGATAACCAAAACGATTTCTTCAAGTTTTTCGGGATTAATTTTTTTGCTTTTTACCTTGGTTTTATCTTTCAAAAGCAAATCTTTAACGGCTTTAATACTCTCCCCGTACGCTTTAGCGGAAAATTCAAGCTCTTTTTTCTTGCGATTTTCTTCTTCAATAAGCATCTCACGTTTTCTATTTTCTTCGTTGATAAGCGCTTCTATCGGGTCTTGAAGTTTACCTTCTATAACGCTTTCCATAAGTAGTTTAACGGAAGAAACGAACGGTTTTACCATTTCGTTTATGAACTTAGCGTACGACGCGTAACAACTGCCGTCTTCGTAAAAATATTTGTCTAAAAACTCGGATAACAATATCCTTTTTGCGTCTACGTCCATTAAAACGTAGAAAACGAAAGACAAAAGTTCCTTCGAGTTAGGGGGCAAAACGAACTCTCCCTTTCCCGATAAATATTGATTTGAGACTAAATACGTTTTCTTGGCTTTTTCTATATCAAAATCTTCTAAGCAATTTTTAAATAACGCAAGCAACGTTTCAGAACTTGCTATCGTTTTTAAAAGGTTTACTATCTTGATGTCGGCTAAAATATATTTGCTATCTATTAAATCCTGTGCCTTTACTAAAAATAAATCTAGTTCTTCTCTTCTGTTCATAATAAACTCCCCCCGAAGTCGTTAAGTTTTGCTTTTTAACAATTATCATTATATCACACGACTGCTTCTTTTTAAACTCATTTAGCAGGTTTTTATTAAAAAATACACTAAATCTATTTACAAATTCCTTTTTTATGGTATAATGTGTTGCGTTAAATCGTTTACAAACGAAGTTTGGGAGAAACAAATGCAAGTTAAGGGTGATTCATCTTTAAACAAGTTAATATTGCTGTTTGTCTTTGACAAAATGGAAGTCCCACTGTCCGAAAATACTCTTTTGGATATGTGCTGTTCTTCTAATTCTTGGCTTGCTTATATGGACTGTCAGCCTATAATAAAACAACTGCTCGAATGCGGGTGGATTTATAACGTTAGTTCGGTTAACGAACCGCTTTATACCATCACACCGGACGGGCGTGTTTGCCTTGCAAACTTTTTTATTAAAATCCCCGCGTCTACTCGTGAAGAAATTTCGCTTTTTATTAAGGCTAATCGCGCAAAATATCGTAGAAAACAAGAGTGCGTTGCCGATTACTATATGAATAAAGACGGAACTTATACCGTTTTTCTTAAAATTATTGAACCCGCTCAACCTATTCTTGAACTAAAATTAGTAGTTCCTAATAGGCAAATCGCAAAGGATATTTACAAAAAATGGGGCGAAAAAGCCGTGGACGTTTATAGAGAATTATACGAAAATCTTGTTGACTAATTATAGGAGGCTTATTTTATGAACATTTATAACACAAAAGGCACGTGCAGTAGACAAATTCTTTACGACGTTACTAAAGATAATAAACTTACTAACGTTAAGTTTATAGGCGGTTGTAGCGGTAACCTTCAAGCGCTATCTCGCTTGGTCGAAGGGAAAGACATAAACGAAGTTATTTCGCTACTTAGCGGAATAAAATGCAGAGCTAATACTTCGTGTGGCGACCAACTTGCAAAGGCTCTTATCGAATATCAACGAAAAGAAAACGAATAGTTTTTAAGTGGATACTTAGTTATCCACTTTTTTTTACATTTTACTTGCTTTATTTTAACTTTTTTTCAATATTTTAATGGTATTATCCTACTTGATTATGAAAAAAGTTAAGCAAAAAA
>JAEIGA010002650.1_pt1 | contig 28456 bp, 47 predicted proteins | sample 9270691 | NCBI WGS metagenome assembly JAEIGA01 (sample SAMN17057246, study PRJNA624740) | gut metagenome | biome: biome; isolation source: fecal sample | host: Bos grunniens | place: China: Xizang | collected 2019
CCCCCTCTATTCTGTTCGCCAATTAGCTGACTGAGGCAGGTCACGATTAGGGTCTACCCTCCTCGGTTCTTTTTCCGGCAAGCGATCACCCTTTTGCCTGTTGCAGTAACGATGAGCCAGTTGTAGGTTATCCAGGGATATTGGATCACCGTTGCGACTTACTGGGATAATATGATCTACAGTTGGACTCATCGGATCTGGATACTTGATCGATTTATCCACTGGCTTTCCACAGATTCCACAGACGGATTGAGTTGCAAGCACGATCTTTTTGTTATACTCCCAGAGGGCTCTTTTGGCAGGGTCCCTCTCCGGTCTTTTTGAAAGTGAGGGGGAGGGGGTCGTTTTTCCTCGCATAGTATCATCCTCTAAACCTCAAAGGGCAGGGCTTAATTAATAAGCTCTGCCCCTCTCATGAGGTTGTATTGAGTAGTAGAGAAATCGGTGTATTTCTCCGTTATCATAGTACCATTAAAAAGTGTACGCTCAGTGCGGTTGTTTGCTTTGTCTTTATCATATTTTAAAGCTCAATTCATAGTAAAAATGCCTACGCATTTCATAATACATATCACGCTCACAGGGCATCCCTTTGCCTTTGAGTTGGTCAAAGGTAAGGCCGTAGCATACACCCATTCGGATCCAGTCATCCATCCCATTACTTACGAGGGTTATAATATCGTCTATCAGCTTTGTCTTTTTGTGGATATCTGACTCAGAGATCCTGACTGCTGCCTCATACGTTGAATCATATCCACCAGAGCTCTGTACTCTGTCTTTATCGTAAGTGATGGCTCTTGCAGTGTTTGCCATATCATTAAGCTCTTGCATCCATAAAGGATATCTCAGAGCGTAGTGTATTGCTGTTAAATAGTCCTCCCTTGGTATATAATACTTTGACTTTTTGCTTGGTGTGCTATACCTTTTCCCCACTTTAGTCCTCCCTTATGTATTTACACAGTTGCATCTCTTTCACCAGGTACTCGCCTCTTGACTCTAAAACTCTGATCCGTTCTCCCGGATGCATGGTCCTGCTGCCTAAGAGGATGTCATCATACTTCTGGATCACCTCAATCTCGACTACTTTCTGAGGCTTATATGAATGTGTCGGCTTGCTCTTGCCTAACACCTGCTGCCATTTCTTTACTATGGACTCGTTATCGTATTTGTAATTAAATACTGGGACCTTTAATAACTTGGTCACATCAAAGTCCATGTCAAAAGGAATGATATAGCCATTCTCTCCGTCCTTTACTCCAAGTTCATAAGCAGTCTTAAAAGGTGTAACGATTACCGGAGTATTATTTACAAGTGCCTCAGCTACTGAGTAACCAAATCCCTCCTGATCCGATAACTGGACCATGTAATCCGCTTTATTGATATAAGGCTGCAGGTCCTGGTAGGTTCCAACGTTTACAAATCCCTTTGGGGCTTTTTGGAGCGGAGCATCTGAAAAGTTGAGCCATAAAAAGGTAATACCTTTGTCTCCAAGCATCTTGGCAAGTTTTAGCATCCGCTCTGCGTTTTTCCCCTTATCGAGTGCCGGTATCCTTGTCGCAGATACTAAGATAAGACAATCTTTGTCTTTATGCATAACAGGATTTAATATTACCTGCCCTGAGCTCTTAAAGCTCTCCCTTGATGCCTCAGATACATGGATCACGGTGTCGCAGTCTTTTTTTATCTGCCATGACTCCTCTGATCTGCAAGCGTGGAGCATCCTGACTGACTTCTGATAGGTGATCCCTTTGGGAATATTATCCATGAGTCTCAACATGATGAGGTTGTCGCAGGATAGTCCCTCCGGTGATCTAAAGAGCGGAGCATGTTGACATATCCTCAGGACCATCTCGTCCGGTAATCTGGGGCAACATATTCCGATGTCATAATATGGGCTCATGAGTTCAATAAAAGACATTATAAAAGTCTCGATGCCTCCAATGATATGCAGGTAACTCGTATATATTAGTACCTGGACATGTTTATCCATTCATCAGGTCCTCCATTAAATGCTCACAGTCTCTGAAAAATCTTTCTTTCCAAGGCTTTTTCCAAGGCTCCACTTTTCTGAAATTATCCTCAATGGCTCTCTGGACATCCGGCTTATAATAGATCTTATCAAGGCCTATGGTGCAGATCGTGTCAACTATCCTTGGAATATCATGCCAGTCATCAACTCGGATCATGCCCTCCTCATTAAAGAGCTCGTTGATCTTTGTGGCTCCCACGTATATGGGGATGGTCTTTGTCGAAAAGCAGTTGAGGAGCTTTTCAGTATACCAATACTCGTCTATATCATTCTCGATTATGATTGAAAACATATAAGGCTCAAGGTACTGATCTGCACCTATGACTGTCTCCTGATTGCTCCAGTCGCCAAAGTATGCATCAACTTCCTGCGAGTCCTTATATCTGTTTGCAAGCTCAATCCTTGCATTATGCAAAGGGCACCAGTTTTTATTTGATGTAATTATTGAGATTCCCTTTGTCTTTTTCATGTTTGATGTCAGCCAAACATCCGCCCAGTTGAGTATCCTTGCCTGAGGAAGCTGTAAGATCTTGGAGTCATGGGTAAAGATCAGGCTAAAGTAGTCCGAGTGATTCCAGACGTACTCATATGCATCTCCTATCATTGATCTTGGCTCTAATAACATGGCTACGTTTGTCCTGCTGCCTATCTTGCAGTCCTTGACATAAGTGTCGCAGTACATGTCAATGCAAGGCTCTCCCTCTTTGGGTGTTCTTTCCGGGAAGTGATCATATAAAGCATGTATTTTAATCTTAATCATCTATTATTCCTTATCCTCACTTTCTGCCTTATCTCTGCTCCAATGTCTGCACCAATATGACATTACGGTGACGTAAGACAACCAACTTCCATCGATGTCGCAATGGCATTTTATATTTGTAATTTCGCCTGTTCTTGTGTTATGCCTGCAATTACAACAGACTTTTTCGTTTTCTTCACTCATTGTGTCTCACTTTCTGCCTTGTACTTGTCAAATCTTATTCGCAGTTCCTTTCCTATGTCTGCCATATCATTCTTTATCTTTGCTGTTCCGAGATAATCAACTTTACGATTGTTTTTAACACCTGCTGCCTCCTTTACCCAAAAATCAAATGATACTCTATACACTCCCATTATGTTGTCAAACCATGTAATTACATGGTCTTTTATGATAGGTTTCATCTGATCAGTAATCTTTTTTATGACTAAGTTAGTGATGAGCTCCTGATCAGGCTCATTTATGATTAAATCAGGAGAGAATCCTGCGCTCACGCTGCAGTGTTTTAAGGACTCAATTTTGATCACTTCTGGATAATATTTTTGAGCTAAAGTCTTTTCGTATAGCTGCTTAAAGTGTTTCGCTTTCTGTCTGTTGTTCACTCGTCCTCATCCTCCTCATCGTCCTGCAGCCATATATCAGCAGGGATCAGGTGCGCAAGTGCTCCCTCTTCACTGATGATGACCTCCATCACGCAAGTGCCAGTTCTTGCCACCGTATCAGCCATTATTTTCAAGATATAGTTATCCACATCATCCTCCTATCATCCAAAAGACCCACTGCAAAAAGCTATATAGAAAAAGCAGGCATCCGAGAGTGCCGAGTCCCCAGATCCAAAACTCTGAGATAAAAGGATGGATCACATAAAATGATGTCAGCGTGATCTTTAGGTCCTTATCCCAACACTCCTCAAAGCCTTTAAGCGTTACTGCAAGCATGATTATTAAAAACATCGCTATCGCTACTATCCACAAATACCTCATTTCATATCCCTCCTAAAAATGTTCTCTGATCTTGCTTACCTGGCTCTTGTAAAAATATTTATAACCGGATCCAAAGACAAAAAGTGAATACTGCCTCACCGGATCTCTATCTAAAGATGGTTGCATACCAAACTCCAAAACTCCGGTACCCTGCTGCCCATCGTGAAAAGTTATATCGACAAGTCTATTCAAAAACTTGTCAAGCCTTGCGCTCCTCCTGCTCATCGTTTCATCCCCTTGATATATGCTTTCGGCTTTCCGCTATCAAAGCATTTTGTTTTATGATTTATAACTGGCAGACCGTCCCGCTCTGTTCTTTCGCAGACCATTCCAAAGCCTGACTTATTGATGAGCGGTCTCATTTTGTAATATATGCACCCTTTGCAATGTCTTGATCTATCTGCCATTTCTTTCCTTTGTCTTTGCCATCCTTTGCAGACTTTTTTAAGTCTGCGTATCTGATGGCTGATATCGTGCTCACTCGTCTCTCTCCATGAGTATGCTTAACCAATGGAGGAAAGCCATTACTGCTAAAAATATGATCAGTTTCAATCTTTCACATTCCTTTCAAGTTTGTCATATAAACCATCTGCCCAAGTCCTGCCATTATGGTCATCCAGAGCAGGATCATCAAAAAATAAAAAATTTCTCTTAAATGTTTCACTTTGTCACTCCCAGTTTTTAAAATATTGACCGTGGCCACAGTCTGCAGATCATCATCATGAAATTGGGGGTCATGACTGGATCCATTTATGTAAAAGGGGCAAGATAGACGTCATACTGAATGGGGGTGTCCTCCTTTCCTTTTTATTTTTTGGTTTTACACTTCTGAAATGTCCGCCCCTGTTACATCCTTAATCAATCTGTCCTGCAGGATCTGATAATTTCCATGCAAGGACCTCCGTTGTTTCCGTGTTTCGTCTTTCGTCTAAACTTCTAAAGGTCCAGTCCTTAGCCTCCCACTTTTCATGTTCCATCCATGCGGTGCTTGTCTGTTTTCCGAACAAAACCACGTCAATAGTCTGCCATGTTGCAAAGTTTGGGAGCTCCTCAGGGACCTTATGCCATCCTGCTGCCTTATCCAAGTAATGACCTAAAACATAAAAGCATGTAGGATTCTCTTTGATATAATCATCTGTAGGCTCTTTCGTCTTTATTGATGGGAAAGCATCCCCTACAGTTGACGGTTTACGTTCTGTGATAGACTGATAAAATCCATCACATATCAAATAATCAAACTCATAATGACAAGTATGTCCTCCTGATCTGCACGTTGTTCCGTCAAACCACGTGCAATTCTCGCATGGTAATGATGACTTGTCCCACTTTACCCATTCCGGTACTCCGTACTCTTCTAAATATTTGCGAGTCTCTTCCCTTACTTCTGGGATTAGAGTATGAGGACCATGTCTTAAATACCTATAGACTCCTCCACTTCCCGGATGCTTTGGTTTTGGCTCAGGCTTTGACAAAAAATCAAAAATATTAAGTTGTCCAGGTATCTGCTTACTCATCACTTTTCCAACTCTTATCATCTGGATACTCTATCCGGTGCCATCCCTTATGATGGTGTGAGATGCTACACGAGACTGAATTTGCAGTAGTTCCAAGCATCTTGGCAAGATCTCCGGGAGTCTCTGCCACCGCAATAGGTAACTCTAACTCGTCTACCGTTGTCCTCATGTAAAGCACTCTTTTCATAGGCTTATAACCTCGATAAAGGGCACTCGTCACAATGATGGGATAACTCCTGCTGAATAACATCAGCCATCTCTGCCAGTAGCTTGTGATCTCTTACGTGGATGGCTTTGACTTTCGCCTCTGCATCAGCCCAGTGCTTGCAATAATCGTCACAAAAAGTCTCTTTTATCTTTTCAAGCTCCTCGGATATCCTCATATCCTGCGGATTATTTCTCCTGTTTCCCATCTTTCCCCTCCAGTTCAATCTTTTGCTGAGGATCTGCTTTTCCCGGCTTAATGGCTCCGTATCCTATCAGGATCTTCTGAGCTTGATATCCAATATTAGAAAGACGGTCAAGCACGTCCCTTTTGTGGAGATGGTCAACTATATCGTGACCTATCTGCGCAGCCCTGCTGCCTGATTGAAACTCTTTTCTTACCGGAGCATCATATGATTCCACTATCAGATCCACGATCTCATTAAATGCATCAATGATCTCCACATCTGTCAGCTCTCGCTCTGTTCTTTGCATCTTGCAGCTCCTTATCTAACTTAGTGCCGTAATATGGTCTCCTGAGTCTGTGGCTTTCTACCTCATGCCTGCTTTTTGAGTTCATAGGATTGCTTGATGGGTCTAAAAACCAGTTTTCTCTTTCAGGCATCTCCCCCTCCTTTCTCCCCGGATCTGCTCCGGGGATGGCATCATCTAAACAATGGCTTTCTGTCTGTGATAAATTCCCCAAGCCGAAAGGACTATTATAAAAATCTGAATCCATCAGGTACCTCTGTCTTTTTGCCTTTTTCTGTATTTTTGATATATAAATCTCCGTTGTTTACGAGGTTTTTGTTTTTCCAAGGCTCTAAGGGCTTTGTCTTTTCGCCCTTTTTATATACAAGGCTCTCCTCGTTCCAATCTGGATATAAACGTCTTAAATGTTGCTTTGCCAGTTCAAGGTAAAGCTCCCTTGATACGGTGTCATCCATGTTAAAATGACAAGGCCTGCAGGCTGTTACGAGATTCTGCTCAACTCCGAGACCTCCGTGTGATCTTGGGATCACGTGAGCCTCTCCTCTTCCCGGCTTTCCGCAAAAGATACATTTATGACCGTCTCTTTCCTCGACTGCTTTTTTTACTTTGGCAGGTATTGCGCAGGCCTTTGTCCTTTTATTCACACTTTTAACTCCTCATCCTCAACCTTTTTCACTTTGATATGCAGATATGCATCTGAGTCAGTCCAGATGTCAGCCTGCTTGCCATCATATTTGATCGTGGCTTTCTCGATCTCCATGCATGAGACCTGGTGCACGATCTCATTAACCATGGATTTAAGCTCAGCACTAAAGTGCTTTTCAATATAAGCATCAATCTTTTCCCTGCGGAGCTTTCTGCGCTTTTCTTCCACGGCACCGGCACAGGTGCACTTTTCTGTTGCAATCTCATCACGCTCCTCCTGCGTGAGCTCTCCCACGGTCTCAATGATCTGGGACTGATCACAGAATTTGCAAAATCCTAAATTACTTTCTTCCATTTTTTGCCTCCATCTCTTTTAAATATTGGTTTTCTGCCACCGCCTCAGCGGTTGCGTATTTCACAGCATGAGCTCCGAGGAGTTTATAAACCTCCTGCCAGAGATCAATGTGCTGTAAATCACGGTTATATCGAAACTTTTTCCAATCGTGCTGACTCCATCTCTTTGGCATGTTTGATGTGAGCATATTTCTGACAAAATCGTCCTGCACGTATATATTTATGACTGCTGCCCTACTAAACCGCCTCAAGGCATCCCTTAAAGCCATAAGCGCAGCTCTTTTATTTGTTGCGTTGGGAATCAGGACCAGTCCGTCCTTTTGCATCATTAAAATACCTCTTGGGTTATATGCGCATATCCGCCACCTTGCGACTGCGTTCTTTTGCACTGCAGGATTCCTATTTGACTGGATAAATAAATCAATCCTCATGTTTTTCCCTCTCAAATACCTTTTTGATCAAGCCAAAGAGACCTTTTTTGCGTTTCCCTTTTTGTTCACCTTTGGGCTTTTCGGTCTCACGGAGCATATATTTTTGATATCTGACTCCCACGATCTCATTGAATCCGTTGACCAGTGATCCGTTTACAAGCTCATAGCCCTCTGGAATCTTAGGATCATTCTCAATCGGTCCTGTTCTTATGGTCATCTTTTCAATGGGCTCTTTTAGATTCCTGCTCCGGTGGTACTTACTTTTGCCTTTGGTCTGCTCCTCTTTTGTCTCGATCTTTACCAGGTAATCAGCAAGGTCCTTATAACATCCATCCTCGTACATCGGCAGGACTTTCATATGCCTGCCCCATGCACCCATAAGCTCCTCAAGGATCTGACTATGACCCTCGATGATCAGATGATGGTGCAGAGCTGCTGCCCTCTTCCCTCTTTCAGTGACTCCGATGTATTTAAACTGGATCCCCTGCTTTTTTAATCTCCTTGAGACTTTATGCAGGACCTTAGTAAGATTCTCCTCAGCCTCTTTATATGTCTGTGGTCTTTTGTCAACCGGATAATCCAGAGTGACGTGGAATCCTTTATCAAAGTTATTCAAAATTAGGAGTTGGAGCTTTTCAGATCTCTTTTGATTGTTGTAGTTTTTCATCGCCTCAGGGCTCTCCTTTTCTTTCCTTGCTCTCTTTTTTGAGGGAGCTCCAAAGGATCTCTTGGTATATCTCTTTATATAGACAAGCCCTTTCCCTTTTAGCACGTAAGCCTTTTGTATATGCATCCTTTAATGTGACACTCCTGTCATTTATTTATTGACCGGGGCTTTGGTTGATAAGGATAATATTTTTAATCGCTCCGTTAAACGCTTATTTTCTAGCGTTCTCAGATGTACAATCCCACTTTTTGGGATTATGATTTTTATATCAAGTAAACCTCTTGATATGTTTATCTATCCCTCTCAGCAGGTGAGTCGCCCCACGGCTCACTTGCTATTTTTTGTGTAAAATTTTTGGTCTTTATAAGTAAAGGCATAATCAAAGTAACTGTCCAACTTATCGGACTCTTTATTTTCAAAAGCAACAATCTCTGGAGCCTTGCCCCCCATCTCAATGAGCGCAAGAGCAACATGGCAGTCGCTTGATACATCCTCAAGGTTTGCAGGATCAGAAAACTGATGTCTCTGGGAGCAGACCTCTTTGACCGTATCCGGCCAGTCCTCAGCCTCAACTCTATTAAGGATCACGCTCATCACGAGCCTCATGCCATCAGGTCCTTGATTACCTGCCTCGGCATATGCAACTCTCATGAGTGTCTGCGCATCCTCAAGATCAAGCTCTATGCATTTATCTGCTGCCTTTGTTTTAAATGGAAATAAAAAGATACTCCCCACTAAAGTGATGCCTATTAAGAGATAGGCAATAGACTTTTTCATGATTCCCCCTTACTTTGTCATCTGGAGCACAAGCTCCTCCCTTTTCTCCTCCGGTATCTTAAGAGCATCCATGATCTCGATCAGGTACCCTATTGGCATATGCTCAGGATCTTTCAAGTATTTGCCGAGGGTGTTTTTGGATCCGATCGTGGTCAGTCGCCTGACCTCTTCCCAGGTACTCATATGCCGGAGCTTTCGATACTTGAGCAATTCGGACTCAAATATTTCCCCTTTTTTTGTTTGCGTAATCATGTCACTCCTCAGTGATAAACTTAATCTCATCAAGTGGTACGTCCAGGATCTTGCAGATCTTAAAAGCATTATTGATGCTTATGTTCTCCGGCTTTTCTTCCCATTTCTGATATGTGTTTACATGAACCTCTAAAAGATTAGCCATTTTCTGCTGTGAGATATTTCTGGCTCTTCTCCAAGCCATCAATGATAAAGACATTTGCTCCTCCCTTTCTATTTCTTTGTAGATTTGTCTATGTTCTTGTAGAACTGTTTATAGAATAGTCTATGTATTTGTAGATTGTCAATACCTTTTGATTAAAAATATAGATTTTTCTGTGTAAATGGTGTAATATCAAGGGACAAAGGAGGATAAAGTCAATGGGAATTGGAAAAAACATAAAAATGATCCGTACCCATGTGGGGATGGATCAAAAAGAACTTGCTGACCGATTGCAGGTGTCTAATAAAACCGTATCGAGTTGGGAGTGTGAGAGAACAAATCCGAAAATGGGAAACATTGAGAGGATGAGTCAGATTTTTAACTGCTCGAAAACGGATTTATTAGACGGAGTGGACCTACTAATTGAGTTAAATAATGAAACACCTTTATTATTAGAACCTGATAAAAAAATCAAAGATAATTTCGAGAAAAGAATTATAGAGGCATACAACTCAGCGCCAAAGAATATCAAAGAATCTATAGTAAAATTATTGAATTTAGAGGAGACGTGAGATGACTGGTTTATTGATTGCCATATTTCTGGGATGGCTCGGTGGATATCGATTTTATAAAAAACAATGGCTTTTAGGCTTTATATATTTATTTACTTGTGGTATTGCCGGTATTGGTTGGATAATCGATATAATTACAGCGATTTCTGACATAAAAAAAGGTCCAAAAAACTTATCATATGATTGCGAGATAACAGGCGGATGGGCTGAAAGTAAGAAATTTCCGCAATTAAAGAGAAAAGAGATCCTGCAGAGTGTTCCAGTTGGATCAGAATTAAAAGTTGAATCAGATTTTTATCAGGGAGCTCCATATTTCCTTATATGTGCACCAAACGGCTCAGATCTTGGAGCTATGCCTGCAGACTTAAACAAAATGATCAGATCTCAATATCCTAACGCAAGAATTAGCGCAGTATTGACTGATAAAGCTGATCCAGAACATGCTCAAATGAAAGTCACGATCCATATATAAGGAGATTTTTATGGCTACCGCTACAAAATTATCATCTGGAGCATATCGGTGCAGGCCTACGATCACCGTAAACGGTAAAAAGATCACTAAGTCCTTTACCGTCCACCCTCGTGAGACTGGTGGCAACTCCAAAAAGGCAAAGCTCAAGGCTGAGGCTCTTGCAAGGGAATGGCAAATTGAGCAAGAGGAGCATGAGATCATAGGTGATACTGTTGGGAGTGCTCTGCAGACTTATATTGCTGACCGGAGCTCTGTACTAAGTCCCTCAACGCTCCACTCTTATCATGAGATGGTCAAATACTTCGATCCGATTAAAAATATGTTTGTCCCGGACGTGGATACTCCCACGGTTCAGAGGCTCATAAATGATATGGCTGTCCAGGTAAGTCCAAAGACCATCAAAAACCGCATCGGATTCCTTTTGTCGGCTCTTGATTATGTCGGATCTGATCGGAAATATAAACTCCGATATCCTCAGAGGATAAAAAAAGAGCCTTTGACTCCAGATGTTGATGAGGTCATCATGCTTATAAGAGAATCGGATCCGGAGCTTAAGGCCGTGATCTGCTTGGCTGCCTTTGGTACTCTGAGACGTGGTGAGATTGCTGCGCTCAAGCAAAAAGACATATCAAAGGACCTTAATCTTATATCAATACACTCTGATAAGGTCCTCGATAAAGATAGAAATTGGATTTATAAGGAGATCCCCAAAACTTCTGGATCAGTCAGATCGGTGACTCTTCCCAAGGATATCATGAGCCTGTTGCCTGAGCGAGATGATCCTGAGGACTTCCTTTTCGATCTGACTCCCAGTGCCATGACTGACCGATTTATCAAATTAAGGAATCGTCTGGGGCTTAAATGCTCTTTGCACTCGCTCCGGCACTTTGCAGCATCTTTCAGGTCTGACATAGGCATTCCACGCAAATACATCGAGGATGTTGGTGGATGGGAGGCAGGATCTAAGATCTTGCCGGGGACTTACGATAATACTCTCAAGAGCTCGAAAAAGAAATATGTGGCACTTACCAATAAATATATCGAGACTACTTTTGGAGATGTGATCCGAGGTCTCGGATAAAACGTGGCAATTTCGTGTCAACTTTCGTGTCAACTTTTTATCTTATTTTATGGTTTTGTGGGTTTATTATTTGACTTTCCCGCCCCACTTTTTGGGATTGAAACTGTAGGCATTGACTGGATTTGTGGTTAAAATCCGCTCTACATGTGATTTTTTCACTTTTAGGCTTAAATGGGTTCGACTCCCGTCATCTGCTTTCAAAAAAGTGCTATTTTGCAAGATTTCTGCAAAATCGTGTCAACTTTCGTGTCAACTTTTTACTGCAATAAAAAAAGAGGGCTCTCATCTGAGAGTCCTCTTTCTATTACTTCATGCAGTTTACTATTTTTCTTATTGCCTCGTAGTCATATCCTGCACGAGTAAGCAGCTCTTTTCTTGTAGGCTTAGTGTTTGCACTTCCCCACTTGCCTGCCCAGACCTCTCTTGCAATCTCCTCGTTTGACTTACGTCTTGGAGTCTCTGCGATCAGGCTCACAACTCCGTCATAATCAACATCAAGGTCAACGTTTCCAGTTATGCCGGGGACTTTTCCCTTAGAGGAATACTGCCAAGCTACAACTCTGGGATACTTGGGTTTAAGGCTTGACGTGGGCTTATATACTCCGTCATCATTCCGGGGATATCTTGCGATCCAAAAGTCAAAGTCTTTTTTGAGATCAGGATGGATTACGTTCTCATACCAATCCTTATTGCAATATATGCCGACATAGTATCCTGCGGATCTGAATATATCAGCATATATATAAGCCATTTCACGGATCTTATTTTTGCCCTGGTTCCTAAGGACCTGAGCCTCAAGATCTAACCATATGCCATACTCTAAAGGCCTGCCATTTAAGTGGGCAAGGAGTGCTTTGGCATCTCCTGCAGGATCTGCAATAGAGGCGGAGGCTATAAAGATATAGACTCCTCTTGATATGCCGTAAATGCCTGCCTGCCTATAGTTTTCCTCAAAGGTTTCGTCTTTTCGGTGGCTCTGTGCCTCATACATGCACTTCATGATTGCGAACTTTCGCCCGGAGTCTTTTACCTCTTTCCAGTTGATCTTTTTTTGATAATGGGATACATCAATCCCAAGGACCTCACTCATCGCCCTCATCCTCTCCCTGCTCATCAATTAAAGCAGTAATAAACTGATCTCTTTCGCACTCTATCCATTCAAGGAGCTTTGACTTGAATAGGTCGAGATAAGTCATTACCTCGTCCTTTTCCGAGGCGAGAGTCTCAGGGAGTTTTTCATTGAGGACGTGCATCAGGTAAGAGTCATCATCAAAATACACGTCTGTGTTATAAAAAAAGGTCTCCACTGCGGTTTCAACACAATGGTCAAAGCCATCGATCATTCTTTTGTTTTCTGCGTTGAGGTTTTCCTGATTATAAGGTCCCTCAGCTCTGCAGTCTGGTATATAAGTCACTCCTCTACCTCCTTAATATCTTTAATCTGTGCAAATAACTGGATCACTTTATCGTATCCGATCATGGAGCCTACCCAGACCACTACGACCATTAAAATTAAACAGATAATATTGTTTACCGTCCAAGGTATGCCCAAGAGCATATAGCTCATAGCGGTACCAAGTCCACCAACTACCAAAGCATCAATTAGTGCTATCACGTTGGCAGAATACTGTTTGCCTGCGTTCTCATAGGCTTTCTTTACTGCCTCAGTCAAAAGTCCTGAGAGTGCTGCTCCGATCGTAAAGATCGAGATAAATAATGTAATTGTCATTCGTTGCCCTCCTTTTTGAGTTTTAATCTTTTGATTAAACAACATAAAAAAGCCTCCCCGGCACACATCCACTGCACTGCCTCCGTGAGTCTTTCATGCGATACCCCTGTGATGGTGGAGATTATCATCTCCGCCACCGTGTAAAGGGTAAAGAAAGTAATGCAATAGATAAGGTATTTGTCCAGAGAGGGCATTTTCTTTTTGGTTTTTTTCCGGGCTTTTTCAATCCCGGTCTCAGGTGGTTTGATGTTCATTTAATCCATCTATCCTCTTATGAGCTGAGGAGGCACTTGCCTCGACTTTTATGATCTTTTCCTTGAGGGTTTCAATATCGGACCTAAGGCCTTTGATCTCGGTCTTAAAGTCTGCTTTGATCTCCTTAAGATCGGACTGCATAATCTCTATTTTGACCAGGATCTCAGAGATCCGTCCCTCATCGTTCTTTGTGTCCTGCCGGAGATTCCGACCTAAAGCTATGGCTGCGATAATGATTGAGAAATAAGGCAATACATCTCCTAAAGTTGGCATTGGTGTCCTCCTGTCTTTGCACTGGTGTATTGGTTTGGTTAAACTATAGATAGTTTTAACCCCTCGATTGAATAGGGGATAATATATGCTGCGCTAGTGCTCTGCGAGCTCGAAGTGTGTTGGACTGAATTTGTAAACGCTACTGTGGTGTTACTTGCTCCATTTACTGCTCTATACCTCATATCATTGATTGATGATGAGTCGTATTTTCTTGCTCCCATCGATACGGTATTACCGTCAAGCCCTGCAACTGTATAGATTACATTCCACTGTTCCGTATTACTTGTAGAGTATTGGAATGTAATTCTAATATAGTCAAAATTTGCCATGCTTTGAGAAAGCGTTACTGTTTGAGCTGAAAAGCTACTTGACGGATTAGGGTTGCTCCAGAGAGTAGTAGCTTTTAGGGTGGCTTTACCCCCCCCACATCTGATAAATGCCATATTTAAGCCCTCCTTAACCTATTGCGACATATCGATAAGTCGATAAACTACCAAAATTAAAGTAAAAACCGCTTGATGTGATTGCGTTCAAGCATCCTCTGGAGGTGTTTCCGCTGATTGTTGCTCTATTTGCTCCGCTTGATGATGAGGATGTCTTATAACCGTATACCTGATATGTGCTTGACATGTTCTCATCATAAACTAAAGAATAAAGCATATTTGCGGACTCCATACCGTATAAAAATATCTTTTTAGGCTTGAATCCGCATGATACATATACATCATCACCGGGAGAATAGCCTGACACGGTACCCTCTTTGATCATGCTCTGATTACACTTTACATAAGCCATCTCTCTACCTCCTTAACCGTTTAAAGTGACCTTTGCCTTGAATTTTGTCTGAATTGATAAAGAACTAAAATACAAGGTAATCGTTGAGGCGGTGATGCTCATTGACGTGATAGTTATGTTGGTTCCGTTGCTATTTTCGCAGAATGGCTCAACGTCTATGTCGGTACTATTGAAGGGATTGGTGAGAGCGCAGGAAGTAGTACCGGAGCTTTTTGTAACTACCCCTGTCCACTTGCCTACTAAAGCATTCCACCCTTTTACGCTCATATCAACGCTTGAGGCGGTTCCTGCTTTGGTAACGCTTGCTCTTACTGTTCCATCGGTTGCAGCGGTTCCTGCTGATACTGCGCTGACCGTGTTGGCATATACTCCTCCACTTGTAACAGGCTTTGTGCTTGCCGAAGTCGGTGAGGTATCCCACTTTGAAGAGTCTGCAGCATATGTCGGCTGCTTATTACCGAGCTCTGTGTTTACGTTACTGTTAGTGTTGAATTTGATCTGACTGGCATCGTAGTCGTTTACTGCAGGTGATACTGCTCCCTGCCTGCCATTAAAAGAGTAAACTCCTGCAGGTGTGAGCACGTTCCACTTATTATCATCGGCTACCCAGATGATATCTGTACCTGCAGGGCAGTCAATGCCTGCACACTCCTCAAAGGCTGATGTTGTGGTAAATGCATCCTTGATGTCGTACATGTCACCGTTGTCCATTCCAGACGTAGGGAGATTTGCGAACAAAATGGATCCTTTAAAGACTACTCCGCTTGTGATCTGGGAGGCATACTGTGCAGCGAGGTCACTCCAATATTTTGCATTGTTCTCATACTGGGGAGCTGTTGAGGGCACGTCTGTACCATCAACTTTGCCTGTTGCCCATGCCTCTGAATCCTCTGATGATCCCTCTGCTGCCTGAGCATTTGCTGCAGCGTTTGCGATTGCCTGAGCATTATCAGCAAGTGTCTGCACTGCCTGCAGGACTGCGTTGATCTGAGGCTGTAAAAGATCAGCGTAATATTTTGCATTGTTCTCATACTGGGGAGCTTCTGATGTAACCGGCTCCTCGTCAATGGTTCCCGCAGCCCAAGCCTCTGCCTGATCTCGTGCCTCTTTTGATGCCTCACTATGGACATATGATGAATTCATGTACCGTCTGGCATCATTCGCAGCACTTTCTGCATCGGTCTTTGCATCAGCTGCAGCATCTGACTCAGCATCCGCTGCGGATGCTGAGTTAGATGCAGATTCTGCTGAGGCAGTGCATCCATCTATTAAGGCCTGAGCATTGTCTGTCATTTCCTTGATCTCAGGTATTACCTCTAAAACATTTCCTGCAAGTGATATCACTCTGTCATCGATATCGCTCACTCCCTTTGTTAAAAGGTTGAGGTTTGTAGCATTAAGTGCCGGGAATGTTTCGTTTGTAAATATCTCTCTTTCGTAAAGTTTAGGGAGAGCCATCTTTTTACCTCCTTAAAATATATCTAGCGTTCCATTCATGAGCGTGTCCTGCAGGTTCTGTATGCCATCTAACTGCCTTGATAAAACATAAGAGGGATGAGTTTCTCCTGCAATATCAACCACCTCAATCTGATCCCCGGTCTCAAGGTATGGCAGACCTGCTCCCCACATTTCAAAAGGGAACCAGGTAACGTCCTGCATTTTAGATGTCATGTCATCAGCAAACTCCCCTATCTCTCTGTCTGTCCAGATTAGATTTTTAAAGAGCCAGTTGTCGCTCATATTGTAGTCCGTGGTGCCGTTTGCGTTTATGGTCCTTGTGAGTGTTTTTTCGACTTCTTGATTGTTCTCACGGCCTTTATAAGTAATGATCAGATTTCTCCAACTCTGGACGTTTCCACTCTCTGACCATAGCTTTGAGTAACCGCTTTTTACTGTTCTCTCCAAGGTGCCGCTTGGGCAAAGGTCTCCTGCAGGATAAAGGGTATCCGCAGGAAATAAGGCCGAGTTATTAAGCTCAATTCCTTTGAAAAGGTCTGTCTGTCTATCAAGTTGACCGAACTGACAGAGCATCTCATAAGTAGCTGACTGCAGATCTCTTAGTGTAACCTCTGTTTGCATGTTGCGGTCAATAAGTATCTGATCAATGTCTGTCATGGGCCTATAGAAAAAGCTATCTCCTGCTCCTTTCAAAGATCCTGATAAATGTAACACTGTTGTAGATCCTTGTGTCCTTGCTCTATCAGTATATAAAACCAACTTATTAAATATCGCTATATATATGGTATCCGTAATATATCCGGTATCATCAAAGTGGAGATCTTGCAAGTATTCTAGTGTGTCGATGTCCCTGTAATCACTTGAAACAGAAGAACCAAAAAAATGAAATATTTCTGGATCTGTATAGTGCGCTCCTCCATTGGCAAACAATACGCCTATTTGCATCGCTCTTTCAGGAACGTATGGAGCATCTGGATCTGAGGATGAGTCTGTCCCAAGATTATCCCAGTATGTTTGACCATTTTGGACGTTTTCCAGTATCCAGTTTTTTAACTGTGCAACTCTATCCTTGATTAACCTTTTTGCGTTTGGGATGTTTAATTTTATCCTAGTATTGTGTACGTATGGAGAATCCTCTCTTATATAGAGCTCGTTGGCAATTCCACGATGCCCATCAGGTCCTTGTTCAGATTGTACTAGTGAGGGGTAATATGTGGTATTTGATCCTATAAGCTTAAACGGTGGAATGTTATAACGATCACCCGAGTAGCTCTCCTTTTCCAGCATGTCAAAGCTCACCTCTCCTACCGGATCGTATTTAATACCATAATCACCAAGCAACATCTCATTTACAGTATTTACGCTTATCTTATTCGGATCAGCGTTGTCACTTACTAACTCAGATATTGATAAATTTGCTTTTTCATCGAGGTATTTACTCTGGAGCTTATTATATGCCGTAGCCTTATAGATTCCGGTTGAGAACTGTCTTGGGCATTTTTCAACGGTGAAAAATCCAATAGAAATATGATGGTACCAGGCAAGCTCATCCTGATCGTTTTTATATTGAACATGCAAAAGTACGTTTATCCGTCTGCCAAGGATGTCAGGTTTTCCAAAATATTCAAACTCTATACTTGAGCCCTCGCAAAGTCCGAACTTTAAAACATCCCCGGAGCAAAGCTTTTCATTGATATGTACGCTCTCATAAACGAGATTGTAGTTGTCAATGGTGTCCTCAATGGCTCCCTCATCATCAAGGATCCGGATCTCATATTCTTTTAAAAGCCTCCCATCTCGGAGGGCATCTTTGACTCTTACTGGAATATCAAGCATGATTTACCTCTCTGTGATTTTGATCTCCAAAACGTCAATAAAGGACCCGTCTCCGGCTCTGTCATGCTTTACGTTGTCCATGGTAAAATATGTCTCAATAGCCTCGACTGCTCCTTTATTATTGACGTAGACTCCGAGCGTTATCACTCCATTATTGACTGCACCATTCCAGATGGCTAATAAGTCACTTAGTGTGATGCTGTTGGCTCTGTTTGAGCATACGATCTGGAAAGATCCGGTGACTTTGGATCCGGTTATGATCCTATGCTCAACGTTCCACCCATCCTTCCATGATTCATATGCATCATCAGAGTCCATCTTATAGGTCCCCTCAACTATGTAGTTGGTGATATCGGTGGTCACTCCGCCATTATTTACTACTACCTGCATGGCTTACTCCTTTATGCAAAAGCACTCTGGCCTGTGGTCTGTTTGTACTGTCTTGCCTTAGTCTGCACTGCTCTAAATAGCCTATCAGCATCTCCCTCAAGGACCACGTTTGTATCAGCATCAGCGATCTGAGGCAAGTAGGTCCTAAGTAGTCCCATGAGCTCAGTCAAAGGATCACTCTGCTCTGTGGTGCTGGGCATATATGTGCTCATAACCGTGGGATTGATGGCTGTCTCAAGCATTTCAGAATTCATATTTGCGATGGTATCATCAAGGACTCCCATGCCGTTCTGGATTCCCTCAGCAACACCTGCAGGGATCCACTGACCCACTTTATCAGCCATGAGCTTAGAGGGTGATCCGATTTTAAAGAATTTGACGATATTATCAACCATACCATCAAGGAGACCGAGCACCCACTTGGTGAATGACTCCCAAGCGTTTGAGATGCCCTTTTTGATGCCCTCAACGATATTTTTACCGATATCAATAAATGCTTTGACCTTTTCCATCATTTTGGCTTTGATATCAGCTATTAACTGCTGAGCCTTGGCTGATAATATGGGTCCATATGTATCGATGGCTTTTTTGATGATGTTTATCAACTCTTTTCCGACCTCTAAGAGCTTTGCACCGGCTGTGATAAAAGCCTGAGCCAGAGCATCAAGGATGAGAGGCACTTTTTCGATCAAAATAGGGATTGCATTGACGAGTCCTACCGCTAAACCGATGATGAGCTGACCTGCAGCATCTATCAAAATATCGATATTTTCAAGGAGATACAAGCTGATGCTTAAGACCACGTCGATTATTGTAGGCACGAGCTCAGGCAGAGCCTCTGCTATACCAAGAGCCAGACTTAAAATAACCTGAAATCCGATCTCAATGAGCTGTGGCAATAACTCAATTAGCATATTGGCGAGCTGTATGATCAAATCGGTGATAGTTGGCATCAATGCCGGTATTGCCTGCAAAATGCCCTGTCCGAGAGTCTCAATGATCTGCACTCCAGATGTGAGGAGCATAGGCAATACGCTCTGTAAAAGCCCTGGTATTTTCTCAGCCAAAACAGGAGCAAGATTTGCCACGAGTGTACTGATTCCGGTCAGCGCCTGCTCTGCTACTGGCATCATGTTCTGCAAAAATGTCTCTGCAGATCCTACGAGATTATCGATCATTTTTGAAAGATCTGCATCCTTATCGCCCAGTCCAGTCAGCAGGTTATCCCATGCCGACTCCATGGCTGAAAGAGATCCCTGAATGGTCTCAGATGCCTCTCTTGAGGTTGTTCCTGTGATACCCATCTCATCCTGCACTACATGGATGGCCTGCACGATATCGGCATAGCTTGAAATGTCATACTTTACTCCAGAGATGTCCTGAGCTTTGTCTAATAGCTCCTGCATGCCCTCTTTGGTGCCTGCAAATCCAAGGGCAAGATTATCAAGCATGGTAAAGTTGCCCCTACTAAATCCACGGTAAGCATTTTGTACACCCTCCATGGACGTGCCCATTTTATTAACGTTATCCGCCATGTCTGTGATCGACATGTCCATCAATCTGGCAGCCTCTGCCTGATCGCCTCCAAGTGAATTGATAAGGGATGCTGCAGACTGGATTGATGTCTCCATATAGTCATTCATTGAAAGGCCTGCAGTCTTAAAAGCCTGCTCTGCGTTTCCAATAACCTGATTGGCACTATCTCCGAAAAGAGTCTCGACACCACCAACTAACTGCTCATATTCCGAGTAGCTCTCGGTTGCACTTGCGACTATTCCAGAGGCTACACTTGCACCTGCTGCCACAGCTCCAGCCATTACTTTCCCGGCTGTTCCAATCACTGAGGCAAAGCCTGAGCCAAACTTACCGCCTGCCTCTTTGCCCTGTTTTTCAGTTTCATCACCAAGCTCTTTTTTTAATTTACCGGCTACTCCGTTGAAAGTTGGCTCAATCTGGACGTATGCGGTTGCAATAGTATCAGCCATTTACGTGCTCCTTTCTCCACTTGTCAAAATCTTCTGGAGATTTAAAAGCCTTGAGATCATCCTTTTTCTTTTCCTCGGTGAGCTTTTTATATAGGCTCTTAGGCTTTTCCTGTCCTTTCCTGTGTCCGAGTTTGTATGAAATGACCTGCAGGCTATCAAAAATTAAAGCCAGTATTGAGTCCTGATAACTCAATCTGGCTTTTGCTTGCTTTTTCATTATTCTGCTATTTTCGCCCAGTCCAATAACTAAGATAGCCACCAGAGACGGTGGCAGGTCCTTATAATTCAAAATCCCATAGGTCTGAGCAAGGTCACAGATCATAAGGTCCTCGCTTTCGTTGATGATGTCAGCGAGGATAATTAGTTTTTTAGTTTTGCAGCCTCAATGATCTCATTAAGCTCCATCATGAGGGATTCAGAGTCTGCAATACCTCCGTGGTGCGCTGCGACTTCATTCATAAATACAGATAAGCCCTCACTGGATCCAAAGATAAGCTCTAAAAGGTCATAGACCGCATCAGTTGCCTTTAAGATATTATCAGGATCATCTCTGTACTTTCTCATCTGTCTGATAAATAAAAGAGTCCTGCTGTCGTCCACAATTCTTTTATCTATCATAAATTTAATACCGGACTTTGTTTTTCCGGTTACAATGTTATCGTTTTTCTTGGTCATACACCGATTTCCCTCCTTATTCATGCGCTTACGCTGTCGCCCTCAAGATATTCGTGGTGAGTCTGCCCTGTTGAATCAGGATATGCACTTACGGTGATTCCGTAGCCGATTGCATCGGAATCGTTGTAAGTGATGGACTCTCTTGCAGTGATAGCACCATCCTCGATGACTATCCTCTTTGCTTTGTTATTTCTGAGTGCAAGATCAAACACCCAAACTGCCTCCTGAGGATCCTCAGCTTTAACTTTGATAAGGATCTCACCGTTGGCCTGAGGGATGACGTTAGCATCTCCATAGACTGCCTTAAGCACGTCCTCATTCTCCGACTCGATAAGAGTCAGGATGAAATTATCAGTCAGCTCATTGAGTGATCTGTAAACGATCATTCCGCCCCATGCCTTGATGGCAGACACGTCCATCTCGTTACTGTTCTCAAGACCATCCTCTGACACGTAGCCAAGGCATACAAAAGCCTCGTCAAGTGCCTCGGTTGCACTCGTGGGGAGTGTGGTACCGAGAGGAGCACGAAAAACGGCTCCGGAAATATTGGGCTTACCAGTGCTGACATAGCCTGCTGTGTTTCCCATATTTTTATCCTCCTTAGTAGTGTGTGATCACATATACGCCCTGATATCTGTAGGTCCGAGTGTCCTGGTCTGTGAAATTGCTGACCGTGTTACGCTCAACACCTGCGATATAGTCAAGCCTTTTAAGAGCGTGGAGCATTGTATTGTCAATGTCATACGCAAGATCTGCAGCTCTCTTTAGGCTCTGGGCATGAGATCTGATTGCTATTGTTGATTTATTTATGTGGTCCTTATTACTTGATCCGGTTAACTCAAAAACGTAATACTCCGCAGGTGGGTCCTTTGGAATCATTGAACAAACCGGAGCATCAAGGTCCACTCCGTTGTTTAAAAATTCATATAAAATCTCTTCAAGCATCTTCTCACCTCTTTGAAAGTGGGAGCCCTGCCGACTGCAGTGCTTTTAGGAGTGTATTGTTTTTGAAATTATCGTTAGCTGCTGCCTTTGAGTCAGGATACACGTTTACCACTGCGATCCAGTTGATAAGTCTTGCATCTCCTGCGGAATAATCTGCTCCTGCATTGTTAGCCACTGCCTGCCCTGCCTCCCTGAGCTTGCTCTGGATGCCGGGGCTTTTCATGATTGCATTTATTCCGGGGAGATTTAATTTGATTCCGACTTTACTCATAAGCCTCACACCTTACTTTCATATGCCAGGGGAGCGGAGGGAGATTTGCCTCGATTCCGGTAATAGGTACTCCGAAAGTCGTGCAGGTGTGTGTGTTTCCATACGGATCTGTCCAGTCAACCTTTTTATTAACCCAGTCGTGTGTATCACCTTTAGGGATTCCTAACATGTAGGAGATTTTCTTTCCGTAAAGGCTTACGCTTGACGTGATTTCATCGGTTGAGGGCTCACCGATCAGGACGTTTTCAACCTGCACCGGTGTAGGCTCTATGATGGGCTCACCAAGAGAGTCGTATCCGGTAATCGTCTCCTCGTATAAAGTTACTGTTGTCCCTTTGATTCCTGCCACGTCCAAATCACTCCAATCTGCTGCTTTAAGAGTCCGAGCTTTTTGAGGTCATTCTTAAGGATTGCGTTGGCTATGCCTCCGCCTGCGACTGCATAGGTACCGCTCCAAGAATATCCCAGAGCTGACTGACTCTCCTGAGTCATAGCATCGCCCTCAGTGTTCTGCCTCAACACTCTGCAAACTACGTCAACGGTCACGATCTTGAGAACAGATGCATAAGCCTCATCGGCTGCAGCCATCTCATCAAGATCCTTATCCACGTTTTTAGCAAGGACTCTCAATTCATCTGATACGAGGGGCAAAAGAGCATTTGCCCGGTCCTGTTCAGATGCAGTCAGAGATCTCCAAAGTGCCTGGATGTCCGCCACTGTAGCAAATGCAGTATTGCTCATTTTTTTGCTCCTTTTTTCGTTTTGGTTGTCTGCGCTTTCGTCTTTGTCTTTGCCTTAGTCTGCACTGCTCTAAATAACTTATCAGCATCTCCCTCAAGGACCACGTTTGTATCAGTGATCTGAGGCTCAGGCTCAATAATTGGAGCAGGAGCCTCAGCCTCTACTCTTACAAGGGTAGGGGCTGAGATCTCACAATTTGACTCAAACTCTGCGCCTGTTTTGACATTTCTGTATTTAAAGCGCATAAGATTCCTCCTTAAGCTGAGGGATTAGCCTTGATCATAGCGAATGCATCAGGGTCAAGGATTCCCCATCCGAGATATACCTCACCACGGATGTAAACCTGGTTATGGCCCTTAAGATCGCCTGCCTCAGAGTTGTCAGGATTACCGTACTCAATAACCTCGATAGGGATCTGACGTGAGAATCCCCACTTGAAGAAGTCTGCAAAGTTGCCCACGATAGCTCTGTCAACTGAGCTGTTAAAGCTAACTGTTGAGTTGCTATCAGCAGGAAGTCCATTGACTGCACCAACTTCACGGCCCCATCCGAGCTCAGGGAAAAGTGCCTCGTTTGAGGATGTTCCCTTTTTAACGTTTGCGAGGGCTGCCTTGAAAGTGGGAGCCATAGCCATGCCAGTAACCTCGTGCTCGTTTGCCTCGATTGCTGCGATTGCTGCGGTTACGTTGTCCTGAGGAGCTGAGCTGTCGTATGTAACGACCTGATCAACTACTGCATCAAAGTTGTTTGCTGAGAGTACGCTTGCAGCGTTCTTTGAGCGAGGGTTCACTCCATGGAAAGCCATGATGTCAAGACCTCTAGCCACCTTACGAGCAAAGCCCTCTGCAAAAGCCTGCAGATACTGGAGCTGAATCTCCTCGGCTGCATACTTGAACTCATCGGATACTCTCATGCCGTACTCAACCTTAACAGGTGTGATTGTGATGGGTGCGATTGTTCCGCCACCGTTGGACTTTGCACCGTTCTCGGCAACAAGATCGACCTCAGAGTCAAGGTCAAAAGTAAATTCTGTTTCCCCATTGAAAGGGATGGGAGCTGACTGAGCAAGTCTTGCCAGTGAGCTCTTGCCTCTTACGAGGTTGAACATCTGATTTGTAAGTTCGGTTGGGAACATTGTTCCCTTAGAAATAACTGATCCCATAATGATCCTCCTTTAATTGGTCATCTGTTCGCTTAACTGACTAAGGAGCCCCATATATGCGGAGCTTGTATTTGCCTGCGCTCCGCCCTTTGTTTCTCCAGTGTGGAGAGGGGCTGTATGAACAGGCTTGATGATGCCTGAGAGTGTCTCTGCATCTTTTTCAAGCTCCTCTTTGGTGGATCCTACCAGTCTGCCGGCAAGCTCCAAAGGGAGTCCTTTTTCGTGAGCGATTTTGTTTTTAAGTAATGAGGTCTCTGCGTTCTGAGCCCTCGTGGTCAGGTCTGAGACGATCTGGTCATTCTCGGAGATCTTCTTATTGGCATCCTCAAAAGCTTTCTGGACATCTGCGAGCTTTGTCTCAAAGGACTCTTTAAGCTCTTTCACCTTTTCCGGGCTGAGATAATCCTTATAGTTCTCTGCTGCCTCTCTGTCTTTCTGCGCAAGTCTTTTCTGAATGATCTTGTCGAGATCTTCCTGTGTCTCAATTACCTTGAAATCTTCCATTTTTGTTTCCTCCTCTTTTACCGTTGAGTAACGTAATTTTTTTTATTAAAAAAGGACCTGCAGAGGTCCTATTTAATAACTAACTTTTTGCTTTTTCTTTTCTTCTTTCGTGATTGCACACAGCCAATATGCAAGGATCATGCTCTCCATGATTGCGATGTCCTGAGTCTCTACAAGGGAAGAGTAACCAAAGCCTCCCTTGGATCCGATCAGTCTCTTTTTGCAATTTGTTACCACGTTCTTTAGACTTTCCTGTCCGGTGTGGCAGATATTCTTAGCAAAAAGGTCCTGCTCAAATAATGCGTTGCCCTGGATGATCTCGCCCACAGTCGGCATGATGATCTGCTTTTTAAATCCATATTGCTTTAACTGATCAGCTAAGACCTGCTGCCCAGATGCTCCATCGATTGCCACTTTATTAACTTTAGGGTTTCGGATGAAATCAAAGAGCCATCCATTTCCTGCCCTTACTGATGTGCAGTCAATAGTCTCAACGAAAATCTTTCCGTCCTTTGTCTTTGCAGCGATTGAAAGAGCACAGTTGACTCCATCACGTCCGTACTTAATACCGAGAAATCTCTCATCTTTAAGCTCTGGGAGTGAGTCAACTTTCAGATCCATCCAGTCAGCCTCCGAGATCTCTGACTTTTGATTAAACGTGCACCAATAGCCCAGTCTCTGAATATTGAAATCAAGGACTCCGTTGATGATCTCCGATCTGATCTTTCGATCATTAAGGATTGACCCGTAGGATGGATTGAACTTTTTCCATATTGCCGGATTCTTTAGATCATCACCCTCGACTATCTCAGGAGTTGACCACTCAGCCCACCCAGTCTCCTCAGCCTTTTTCTCAAGGACTGAGTTTCTGATCGCAACAAAAACATCGCCCCCGGATGATGCCGTTGGCGGTGTTCCTGTTATGATCGTTTGAGGGTTTTTACTAGATGAGACCGTATATGAAAGGGCTGATTGTTGCTTTGTGGTATATTCCTGAGCCTCGTCAATAACGAGCAGGTCAAATCCCTCGCCTAGTCCTCCGTTGTTTGTTCGAGTTCTGAAATCGATGGATCCACCGTCTGTGATCTCAATATGTTCAAGGCCGTACTGCTTACTCGCAAAAAAGGACTTAGCAGGCATCTTTTTTTGTTTTCGTGAGTGTTCCTGATAGCCTGCTGCCTTTAGTGCAGTATAGAGTCTGTTAAATGCATCGTGGGACGTTGTTGTTCTGTGTGCTGTGTGGCAGATCTTCTCTTTAAGATTGATAAGACCGTCCATCTCACGAGCAACAAGGACCTCGCCTTTTCCGTTTCGCCTTGATACGGCAAGGCAATAGGTCATATACTTCCAGGTGCCATCTTTGCCCACGGTGCCCATGGCTCTGATCTGTCTCTGCTGCCAAGTCAGGAGCTTTCGCCCTGTCGTGGCATATAGCTTTATGGCCTGCGTGCCTCGTGTTTTTTTAGACTTTGTTACGTTGGTAAAAGAGGGATTTTGATTGTCAATCCTCATCTCTTACCTCCTCAAAGCCTCCTGCATTTCTTTTATTTTGTTTATTTCTGCCTGAACCTGCTCAGGAGTCTTTTTTCTCGTAGCTCTCCTTGCGGATGCTCTTGAGAATCCTGTCTCCTTGATAAAGTTCTGGAGCTCTTTGTCTCTCTCAAGTTGTTCGAGCTGAGAGATCCTTTCCTGCAGTGTCATTTCCTGCCTCTGACCTGCGGACTGTCTTTTTTCAAGGTCCTCTTTTGGAGTGGTCCATTGTTTTTTGCTCCAGACGTTTTGAGAGGTCCTTTTTGACTCGTAGGTTGTTGTGCATCTGCAAAACTCATGTCTCCGATAAATATCATCAGGGGCATCTCCGTAGTCATATGAGCCCTCAAGATTCTGGCACCACTCGCAGCATTTACTCTCTGCTTTGCGAATCAGCTTGACTTTGAGCCCTGCATCCGATTGAAATTTACTGTTTGCCTGGATGAAATCATCAAAAAAAGCCTCAGAATTATTAACTATCGGCTCCTTGAGCCAGGTAATAATATCCGTGACTTCTACGTCTTTCGATGTCATCTTGTCAATGAGACCTTGGATCCGTTCTGATGGGAAGTCGGCTCTCACCGCTCCCAGTCCGATCTTGTTCTTTTTGTTTGCGATCTTTTGGATCTGATCCGCAGTATCATTGACCAGGTTGTAATTGTTTTCGAGTGCCGGGACTACAGTCCTTTGAGCTATGTTGTAGTAAAGCCGACCGTTTGGCAGGTTGTCCACGGTCAGATTGTCAACCAGAGCCTTAGATAAGTCCTCTCCAAGATGTTGAGCATACCTGTGGGCATCCTCAAGTCTTGCAGTACCGTCTCTGATCCTCTGGGTGACGTTTGCGATCTGCCTGTCTTTCATGACGTTTTTCTGAAAGGACCTGTTGATCCGGTCATTAAGAACAGGCACTACATCTGCACTCATGCTTTGTTTTTTACCGCCTTTCCCCACCTATTAAGACATAATAAAAGAGAGTTGGCGGACAACTCTCTCCATATTTGCAACTATGGTTATGCCTATGATAAGCCTCTACGGCAATATCATCTGATTGCTCTATTTCTTTCTTTTAAACTATCTAAGAAAGACTGCATAGCTTTCTGACTTTCCACGTTTTCATTTAGCACGATAGCATTTTCAGGGATTCCCTCCCATATATCAGCCTCAACGTGATAAATAACTTCTCCGTTTACCTCCTCGGCCGTTCTTATCGATGCCGGGATAAGCACTAAGTCGCCAGTTGAGTATTTTGTTACCATAATAACCTCCTTAAATACCAGTAAGCTCTCTCACTTTGTCCTCGGTCAGATAATCCGGGAGGACGGTGTTGATCTTCTGGAGTGCATCACCTATGCCACTAAGCATTGAGGCATCTGCCTGAAAAGCAGGGAGCCATATAGGCTTAGTATAAGTGATCTGCGATCGTTCATATCTATAATCATCTCTTACGCAGGCAGCTAAAAATCCTGCATTAAGGAATCCAACACCAAAGGACTTATGAGCTGCCTTTGCAGTGAGTCTCAGATTCTCATGAGATGCCTTAATTGCATCGTAGCTTGATGGATTGCTCTGAGGGAATCCCAGATCGTCAAGCGTAAGCCCTACCTCTCCGGCAAATAACGAGGCGAACATTTTGAGCTGATCTACGTGAGGGCTCATGCTCTGCTGAGCAAACTGCCCAAGTTTTACGTGATCATCTCCGTTCTCGTTTACCGAGAATCTGATAAGTGCAGACATGGCTGCTGACCACTTATCAATCTCAACATCAGGATCAAGGCCTGTCGCCCACTTCTGAGGGAATGAGAAAAACTCCGCAGAGATCTCGGATCTCTTGATGGTCCTGAGTGCTGATCCGGTGTATGCCATGCAAGCCCTTGAGATCCTGCTATGGCCAAAAGGTCTCTGAGCATCCGGTTTAAAAATTATAGGAACCAAGAGAGGAGCAGGAGCTTTATTTTCAACCTGATCAACAAGCACTCCATTTTCATAATACGCAGTAAATTCATTGGTGAAATAAGCCTCTTTAATGGGTTGCATAAACTCATCACGCTCAAGGACTGCATAGCCCTCATTGAGCATCCAAGTGACAGGGTTTAATATGCCGGTTGCATCGTCTCCGCCTATTACCTGGAGCCTTGGATATCCGCTTTCGTCCTCTGAAATATAAATAAACGAGCAGGAAGTAATCAGGGCTCCTTTGATTGCACTATCTACCAAGATGTCCCTGTTGTTCTGATCATAGATCCCAGTCATGTCAAAGACATCATCACGGAATCCGTAAAGATCGAGACGATCAGCAAGGGAGTCAACACCTTTTGCGCACCATCCGACCACGCTTGACCATGATCTAAGCTCCGGGGGGCTTGAGATGCCGAAATCAAGAGCGAGATTTTTCATATTATAGAAATTATAGCGTTTCAGGGCTCTGATTCTCTTTTGTATTAACTTTGTCTGCAGATAAGGTATTCCGTAGTATTCCATAGCATCACCTTGTTAAATTCATAACTGACATTGGTGTCGATTTTGCGAGATATTTGTACA
>JAEIGA010002651.1_pt1 | contig 28456 bp, 26 predicted proteins | sample 9270691 | NCBI WGS metagenome assembly JAEIGA01 (sample SAMN17057246, study PRJNA624740) | gut metagenome | biome: biome; isolation source: fecal sample | host: Bos grunniens | place: China: Xizang | collected 2019
AAGAAGAAACAAACACGGTTTCCGTGAAAGAATGGCTACAGCAAATGGTCGTCGTGTATTGGCTGCACGTCGCGCTCATGGTCGTAAAAAATTGACTGTATCTGACGAATATTGCAAAAAAGCATAATTGGTAGTCGGTTACATTAAAAGAAAATAAGAAAAGTATGGACAATTTATTTTGTCTATACTTTTTTTATTGCTCGAAAATTTGTAACTTTGCACATTGATAGTAGCGAGTCGCGAGTAATGAGTAGTGAGAGCCATTTGGAATAAAAATTATGTAAAAAAAAGTCTCGTTGTTTGCTGCTAAAATTTAATATATTGAATTATGAAAACAATTTGGAATTTTTTGAAAAGTCGTTTTTTGTGGCTTAATATACTTGTGGCAGTTGTGGCAGTTTTTGTAATTTGTTGGGTCGTATTGTGGCGATTGGACGTTTATACTCGTCATGGAGAATCGGTAGAGGTGCCAGATTTGTCTGGTATGTATGTGGAAGAGGCAGAATTGATACTTAGAGATAGTAATTTAGGTTATGAAATTATTGACTCGGTGTATATTCGTTCGATGAAAGGAGGTGAAATTGCAGAGCAGACACCAGTTGCAGGTACTCAAGTGAAGAAAAATCGTAAAGTTTACATTACGGTGAATAGTAAACAGCGCAAGATGGTGATGGTGCCAAATCTAGTAGGAGAGAGTCGACGTAAGGTGCTATCGAATTTGAAAACTTTGGGATTCAATGTGGATTCGGTGCGTTATGAGCCATACGAATTTAATGATGAGGTGTTGGCCGTGATGTGGGGCGATAGTGCGTTGACTGCAGGGGCTAAAGTGCCAGATGGAAGTCAAATTATACTCGTAGTAGGACAAAATGATATGTCGATAGAGGTGGTAGTGCCAAGTTTTCTTGGTATGACATTGCCTGAAGCGCAACAGACAATTAAAGAATATAGACTTGGTTTTGGTGCGGCTTATTTTGATGAAGTGCCTGTGGATGGTGTGGATAGTTTGAAGTTCAGAGTATATCAGCAATCTCCAGATCCGGGATTGTCGGTGTATGGGGGTAAGACTGTGGAATTAAAATTGTCGAAAGGAACACAAGAGATGGATGAGGAATTTTTTTGATCAACGAGAGTAGAAAAGTTCAAAATGTTTTAATTAAAAAAGACAAACAAAGCTCGCTTTTGTTTGGCGTTTTTGATTAAAATATTTCAGACAAATGAAATTTGGCTGTTTTAGAACTTTTCTGCCGAGTGTAAGAAAAATCTTGAACGTAGTGAAAAATTTTTTTAATTAATAATTTATTTAGTCGGACTAGTCGGATTGGTCTGACATGTCAGACTAAAAAATAGAAAAATGCAACAAGAACAAAATTACGAAGAAGATGATGAGTTGCTCATAGAGCAACCACGTGAACGTTATGAGCATTATCGTTTTACGGTTGACAAGGGCCAGACCATGATGCGAATTGACAAATATTTGGTCAATTGTATGGGTAATGTCTCGCGTAATCGTATTCAAGAGGCTGCTGATGCAGAGCGTATTTTAGTGAATAATAAGCCAGTAAAAAGCAATTACAAAGTAAAACCGCTTGATGTGATTTCGATCGTGTTGGATTATCCACGTAGCGCGGTGACAATTGAACCACAGGATATTCCTATTGAGGTGGTTTATGAGGATGATGATATAATTTTGGTTAATAAGCAACCTAATCTTGTGGTGCATCCTGGATTTGGTAATTTTGATGGGACGTTGCTTAATGCGGTGGCGTGGCACATGCGTCACGACCCTAAATTTGATGCTAATAATCCGCATATTGGTCTTGTTCATCGTATTGATAAGGATACTTCTGGTTTGCTGCTTGTGGCAAAGAATGAAGAGGCAAAAGCTAATCTTGGATTGCAATTTTTTAATAAAACGACAGAGCGTACGTATAATGCGCTTGTTTGGGGAACTGTGAAAGATGATGAGGGAACGATTGTTGGAGCATTGGCTCGAGATCCACGCGATCGTATGTTGTTTACTGTCTTTGATGAGAACGAAAATCCATTAGCAAAACATGCTGTTACGCATTATCGTGTGATAGAGCGATTTGCATATTGTACGTTAGTAGAGTGTAAACTTGAAACTGGGCGTACACATCAAATTCGTGTTCACATGAAGCATATAGGGCATACGCTGTTTAATGATGACCGTTATGGAGGTAATGAGCCGTTGAAAGGTGTGCCTACTGCGAAATACAAACAATTTGTGCGCAATTGTTTCGAGGTGTGTCCTCGTCAGGCATTGCATGCAAAAACTCTTGGCTTTACACATCCAACTACAGGTGAGTGGATGCAATTTGATAGTGAATTGCCTGCCGATATAACAGCTCTTTTGGAAAAATGGCGAAAATATAATCCTTCGAATATAATAGATTAATTTTGATAATAAAAGACAGAATAACAAAATAACATAAAAAATTAGTTTTTGTTATTATGTTTATTGTCTTTTTAAACAATAAATAGATGAAAAGAAAAATAGCAATAGTGGCAGGTGGCGATTCGAGCGAATGGCAAGTGTCAATGCGCAGTGCTGCAGGTTTGGATAGTTTTATTCCAAGTGAAAAGTATGAGAAATATATTGTAGTGATTATTGGACAAGATTGGCTTGTGGAGCATCCATCGGGCGAAAAATTGCCGATAGATAAAAATGATTTCTCGTTTACTTACCAAGGGGAAAAGATTAAATTTGATTTTGCTTATATCACAATTCATGGTACTCCAGGTGAGAATGGTATATTGCAAGGTTATTTCCGTTTGTTGAATATTCCGTTTTCGTGTTGCGATGTATTGCAAGCGGCATTAACTTTCGATAAATATGCTTGTAATAACTATCTTCGTTCGTTTGGTATTCGTGTGGCGAATAGTATTGTATTGCGTGCTGGTGATACAATTACAGATGAACGAGTTGTGCAAGAGATTGGTTTGCCTTGTTTTATTAAACCAAGCGTTGGCGGCAGTAGTTTTGGTGTAACTAAGGTGAAAACCCAAGACCAAATTCAAGAGGCTATAGCTAAAGCTTTTAGCGAAGGAGAAGAGGTGATGATTGAAGCCTATATGCAAGGCACTGAGGTGACAAGTGGTATGTATAAAACTAAAACAGTTACACGTATATTTCCTATTACTGAGGTGGTTACCGACAATGAATTTTTTGATTACGATGCAAAATATAATGGTCAGGTAGATGAAATTACGCCGGCTCGTGTGAGTGATGAAATTACACAACGAGTTCAACAAACAACAGAAAAAATATATCGTATTTTGAATGCAAAAGGTATTATACGTGTGGATTATATCATTGATGCAGATGAGAATATCAATCTTTTGGAGGTAAATACTACTCCAGGTATGACGGCTACAAGTTTCATTCCACAACAAGTGCGTGCAGCGGGACTTGATATAGCTGATGTGATGACAGAAATTATAGAAAATGAATTTTTGCGATAAGCGAGAGCAGAAAACTTTCAAAGTCTTTTAATAAAAGTTGCAAATGAAGTTAACTTCGATTTGTTATTTTTATTAAAAGTCTTAAAACAAATGGAATTTGTTTTTGAAAGAAAGTTTTTTGTCGAGCGGGAAAAAATCTTGAGCGAAGTGAAAAATTTTTTTACAAGCGAGAGCAACAAAATTTATTTCAGTTGCCGAGCGAAGAAAAAATATTGAGTAAAACGAAAAATTTTCAACTTTCAACTTTCAACTTTTAATTATGGATATAAAAAACTTTGTAAAGAACTATTTTGAACAAATTGATTGGAATCAAGACCCTAAAAATCTTTATGAACCAATAGATTATGCTTTGCAATCGGGTGGTAAGCGCATTCGGCCAACACTTGTATTGATGGCGGCAAGAATGTTTGGTGGTGATATTGAAAAATGTATTAAGCCAGCAGCTGCAATGGAGATTTTTCATAATTTTACATTGCTTCATGATGATGTGATGGACAATGCTGATGTGCGTCGTGGTCGTCCTACTATTAAAGCTAGATGGGACGATAATACAGCAATTCTCTCTGGCGATGCTATGCTTATCAAAGCATACCAATATCTTGAAGAGGTGCCTACTGATAAATTATTGTCAGTACTTAAACTATTCTCACAAACCGCATTAGAAGTTTGTGAAGGTCAGCAATATGATACAGACTTTGAGAAGCGTGAAGATGTTACTATTGAGGAGTATTATGAAATGATTCGTCTTAAGACTGCTGTGCTTTTAGCTGGTTGCTTGAAATTGGGTGCTATCCTTGGTGGAGCATCTGAGGATGATGCTCAAAATCTTTATGATTTTGGCATTGCGATAGGTATAGCATTTCAATTACGTGATGACTATTTGGATTGTTATGGTGACGAGAAGACATTTGGAAAAAAAATTGGTGGAGATATTCTTTGTGGTAAACGCACATTCTTACTTATTCAGACTCTTAAGAAATGTGGCGTTTCTCAACGACAAACTATTACTCAGTTGTTGAAAAATACAGATATTGCAGGTGAAGAGAAGATTGCAACAATTATTGATATTTATACACAAATGGAAATGCCTGCTGTTTGTGCTGAAGCCATGGAAGAGTATTATGCTAAAGCAATGACATCACTTGCAAAAATAAATAAATCAGATGCTGAAAAAGCACCATTTGTCGAATTTGCTCAAAAACTAATGGGGAGAATAGATTAATTTGAAAATTGAAATTGATTAATAATATTAGTTTTCAACTTTCAACTTTCAACTTTCAACTTTCAACTTTTAACTTTCAACTTAAAATTATGCCTTATAGAAGATTACCGAAAACAGATCAAGCACGTCTTAAATCATTAAAAAAGGCGATTGCTATGGAAAAGATGCCGATGAATGAGATACCTGTGCCTTTTCGTTTGTTGACACAGGCGAAAGCATATTTGCCAGTGTTTGAAACGTTGGTAAGTCAATATAATATGACTTTTGAAACACAAGTGACAGAGAGTAAAAAGTATCAGAATATGTTGAAAAATGCTCGTATGTATGTGTCTCATTTCATACAGGTGTTAAACTTTGCTGTATTGCGTGGTGAATTCAAAAAAGAGATTAAGGTGCTGTATGGTCTTGATCCAGATGATTATACTGTACCTGATTTGACTACTGATGCAGCTCTTGTGGTATGGGGTCGTAAGATTATTGATGGAGAGCAAGAGCGTATGGCTCAGGGTGGTGCTCCTTTGGCATATCCGACAATTGCAAAAGTGCGTGTGCATTATGATATATTTTGTGAGCATCGTATGAATCAGAAAACGCATCAACAATCGACTAGCCGTAATCAGCAGCGTGTGGCAGAGATGCGTGATCAAGTTGATGAATTGATACTTCAGATTTGGGATGCAGTAGAGGCTACATATGTGGATTTATTACCATACGCTCGTTATCAGGCTTGCTCTAAGTGTGGGGTGATTTATTATTATCGTAAAGGTGAGCAGCATTTAACCCCAAAAACAGATGAAGATATAGAGAGGGCTCAGGCTGCAACGCTTTCGCTTTCGTTTGAGGAATAAAAAAGCAACTCAATTTTGAGTTGCTTTTTTTATAGTTGCTATAGTTACTATGTTATTTGCTTACACTTTTCAAAAATATATCATTCATTGATGGTAGTTGTTCTTCGAATTTTAATATAGTCCCCATATTCATCATTTCGCTTAATACATTGTTGATGGTATTATTGTTTTCTTTTATGGTAAATTCGGTATAGATAGTGTTATTATCATTTTTGAATTTTAGCAAATTTATGCCATAAAAGTCATGTATTGTTAATGAGTTATTGCTTTTTAGAGTCACAGCATATTTATTTTCGCTAAAATTTTTGCGAATATCATCAATTGTTCCTGATAATACTACTTGTGATTTGTTGATTAGGGCGATGTTTTCGCAGAGGCGTTCTACGGAGTCCATATTGTGTGTTGAGAATATTACGGTAGCTCCATTTTGTTTTAGTTCGAGTATTTCTTTTTTTAATAGTTCGGTGTTGACTGGGTCGAAACCACTGAATGGTTCGTCGAAGATAAGTAGTTCAGGTTCATGAAGTACGGTGGTGATGAATTGGACTTTTTGCGCCATACCTTTCGATAGTTCTTCTACTTTTTTGTTCCACCATGTTTCGATTTCGAATTTTTCGAACCAATATTTTAGACGCTTTAGGGCCTCGTTTTTGGAAAGTCCTTTGAGTTGACAGAGGTATAGGGCTTGTTCGCCGACTTTCATCTTTTTATATAATCCGCGCTCTTCGGGTAGATAGCCGATGTTGGCTGTGTCTTTGATTGTTAGGGGTTTTCCGTTGAGGAGGACTTCGCCTTTGTCGGGTGCGGTGATTGAGTTGATGATGCGGATTAGGGTTGTTTTACCCGCTCCGTTGGGCCCGAGTAATCCGAATATGGATCCTTGGGGAACATTAATGCTTACATCGTTAAGAGCAAGGTGATTGGCGTATTGTTTATAAACGTTTTTTACTTCTAAAATCATAACCATTGACTATTGTCTGTTGACTGTCGTCTGTTGACATTTTTTTCTGCAAATTTACAAAAAAAATTGCGTTAATGTTATTTTTTGTCAAAAAATACGCTTTAATCTTTAAAAATGCGTGGGATATGAGATAATTTTTGTATCTTTGTAGCAATTTTGACGGAGTTTTTGCGTTTATTCAAATAATGGATTTTTTTTTTAATAGATGGATTTGAAGAAAATATTTTTATTGCTTCTAATGTTTTGTATTACAGCGAATAACGTAAATGCTCAAGATACATTCTATGGTGAGATAGGTCTTACTGGAGGTGGTGGGTTTGTCTTAGGAGATACTAATGGTTTTCTCTTTAGATATTCACAACCTGTGGGCGGATTGTATGCAAAATATAAAATAAATGGTCGTTGGGAGACTCGTTTGCAGCTTGATGGAGGTTTTTTAGGGTATGATAAAATGCATAAATCTGCTTATACGGGATTGCAAGCGTTGGGAGAGTTTAATTTTTTTAACTATGGTGTAAAAAAATGGGAAGCTGGTTATTCTTGGTTTTCTCCTTGTTTGGTTGCTGGTGTGGGATTTGTTGTTTTTGATATAGTAGGTAAACCAAAATTTGCTATGACTCTTCCTATGGGTGTTGGAATGAAATTCAGGTTGAGTAATATAGTGAATGTTGGCTTTTATTGGACTGTAGCTAAAGCTTTTTCGGATAAGATGGATAACACATCTAACCCTAATGGTGAATATGGTAAGTTTTGGAATAATCAGGATTGGTACTCTACAGCGCAGGTATTTTTATCGTTTAATTTTTATAAAATATGTGCTCCATGCCGTAATGGAGTGGGAAAACATAAAAGAAGATGACTACATTGAAAGATAAAATAGATAAGGCTCGTATTCCACAGCATATAGCTATTATTATGGATGGTAATGGCCGCTGGGCTAAATTGCATGGAAAAGAGCGTTTATTTGGTCATTATAATGGCGTTGAGTCGGTGCGTGCAGTTATTACTGCTTCCGTTCAATTGGGTGTTAAATATTTAACTCTTTATACTTTTTCTACTGAAAATTGGAATCGTCCGAAGGCAGAAGTTGATGGGTTGATGGAACTTTTAGTAGATAATATTATTAAAGAGACTCCAACTTTTCATAAAAATAATATTCGTTTTACTACGATTGGAGACAACTCTTTGTTGCCAGAGAAGGCTTTATGTAAACTTAAGGAGTGTATTGTTGAGACTGCATCTAATACGGGTATGACTCTTGTTTTAGCATTGTCGTATTCTTCTCGTTGGGAGATTACTGATGCTGTGTGTCGTATAGCTACGAAAGTGAAGAATGGAGAGCTTGATATTGAAGATATTAACGATCAAGTCGTTTCTGATAATCTTACTACAGCGGGTATTCCTGATCCTGAATTATTGATTCGTACGAGTGGGGAATTGCGTTTGTCTAATTATCTTTTGTGGCAAATGGCTTATACTGAGTTGTATTTTACTGATACCTTGTGGCCTGATTTCCGTGAAGAGAATCTTTATGAAGCTATTGTTGATTATCAAAAGCGTGAGCGTCGTTTTGGTAAAACGAGTGAGCAACTTGTTTAATTATTATTTATTTTTTGATTTGAAAAAGTTATTTTGTATATTCGTATTGGCCCTTTGTGTTGTTAGTGGGTTTGCACAAAACGAAGTTGATGATGTTCGTTTTGAGTTTGATTATACACTTACACCAAAAGAGGTTACTATTGCCGATATTAAAATTATAGGTGCATCGTCGTATGAGGACTATGTGCTTATTGGTTTTTCGGGTCTTAACAAAGGTCAAAAGATTCGTATTCCTGGAGCTGATTTGACAAATGTAGTGAAACGTTTCTGGAAACAAGGCTTTTTTTCGGATGTGAAGATTTTAGCGGATAAAGTTGAAAATGATAGTATTTGGCTCACGATAGACTTGAAGCAGTTGCCTCGTGTGTCGAATATTAATTTCTTTGGTTTAAAAAAGGGAGAGATTGAAGATCTTGAAAGTACCCTTGAAATTCAGAAAGGAAAACAATTGAATGCTGATGCGATTGACCGTACGAAAATTGCTATTCGTAAGTTTTTATCGGAAAAGGGTTTTCATAATGCAGAGATTTTGGTTTATCAGAAGAATGATCCGATGGTTGAAGGTAATGTAGTGGTTGATATTAGCGTAGATAAGCGTGAGAAAGTGAAGGTGAATGATATTATTGTCACTGGTAATGAAGCGATGACAGTTGCTAAAATTGACTGGGTGATGAAAAAAACGAATCGCTCTGGAAAGCTTGTTAATATTTTCCGTAGTAAGAAGTTTGTGGAGAAAGAGTATGAAAATGATAAAAAAGTTCTTATTGAAAAATATAACGAAATTGGTTATCGTGATGCGGTAATTGTGAGTGATACAGTGGTTAAGCGTGATGATGGAAAAGTGGATGTATATCTTGAAATTGATGAGGGTAAAAAATATTATTTTGGCGATATTAAATGGTTGGGTAATACATTATACCCAAGTGATTATCTCAATCAATTGCTTAATGTAGAAAAGGGTGAAGTTTATAATTTTAAAGATCTTAATAAGCGTCTTTTTGAAGATGAAGATGCGGTGTCGGCTTTATATAAAGACAATGGTTATTTGTTCATGAATATCGACCCTGTTGAGGTAGGTGTGGATGGAGATTCGATTAATTTTGAAATGCGAATCTATGAAGGTCAGCAGGCGACAATCAATAAGGTTGTAATCAATGGTAATACACGTGTTTATGAACATGTTGTTCGTCGTGAAATGCGTACTAAACCAGGTGCGTTGTATAGTCAGAGTGATCTTGTGCGTACACTTCGCGAATTGGCTCAATTGAAACAATTTGATGAAGAAAAAGTATTCTCTGGAGTGGATCTTCAACCAAATCCTGAAGACGGAACAGTGGATATTACTTATAACCTTGAAACAAAATCAAGTGACCAAGTGGAATTTTCTGCAGGTTGGGGGCAATCTGGTATTGTGCTTTCTGTTGGTTTGAAATTCTCGAATTTTGCCATTCAAAATCTCTTCAAGCCTAAGACTTATCGTATTGTTCCTCAGGGTGAAGGGCAAACTCTTAGTCTTAAGGCTCAAGCTAATGGTCTTTATTATCAAAACTATAGTATTTCGTTCTACGATCCATGGTTAGGCGGAAAGAGACCTAATTCGTTTTCTGTTAGCTTTTTCTATTCGGTGCAAACTGGTTTGAGTAATCGTTATTACGAAAATTATAACTATATGTACAATTACTACAATAATTATTATAATAACTATTATGGTAATGATTATTATTATGGTACAAATAGTTATGGTACGGAATATGATAAGAATGTGTTTATGCGAACTATTGGTGCTTCGATAGGTTATGGTACTCGACTTAAATGGCCTGATGACTATTTCACACTTTATGCTAATCTTTCATATCAACGCTACCACTTGAAAAATTGGTTTAAAAGTTATTATGGTTTTGAAACAGGGGTGACAAACGATCTTTCGCTTGGTGTAACACTTTCTCGTAATTCAATTGATAACCCAATTTATACTCGTCGTGGTTCATCGCTTTCTTTGTCTGTGTCGGCAACATTCCCATATTCATTGTTGGCTAAAGATGTTGATTATGAGTCGATGTCTTTGGCTGAGCGTAGTAATTGGATTGAGTATCATAAGTGGAAATTTAATGCTAAATTCTTTGTGCCACTTACTCAAGACAATAAATTGGTATTAATGGCTCGTGCTGATTATGGATTCTTAGGATATTATAATAAAAATAAACGTTCTCCTTTTGGAAAATTTTATGTCGGTGGCGATGGTATGTCGGGTTATACGACTGCAGGTACTGAGACAATTGGCCTTCGTGGTTATGAGGCGGGTTCATTGACTCCTTATTCTGGTACAGGATACTATGGCTATAATGGTAATCTTTATACTAAATTAACAGTTGAACTTCGTTATCCGTTGTTACTTAATCAATCAACAAATATTTGGGCGTTGGCTTTCCTTGAAGCAGGTAATGCTTGGAGTGAATTTAAGAATTTTAATCCATTTGATTTAAAACGTTCGGCTGGTGTAGGTGTGCGCGTTTATTTGCCAATGTTTGGGCTTCTTGGTATTGATTGGGCGTATGGTTTTGATCTTGACCAAACAGGTCGTCGTGGAGGTAGTCAATTCCATTTTATATTAGGACAAGAGTTTTAATTAAGGAATAAGGAACGAGGAGTAGGGATTAAACTATGGGTGTAATTAAATGTCTAAAAGATAAATTAGTGATGAAGAGGGTCTTGTTACTCGCTACTCGCTACTAAAAATCTAAATTATGAAAAAGTTATTTGTAATATTATGTGCTGTGATGATGACTCTTAATCTTGCAGCTAAAGGAGAACAAGTTGTGCTTGTTGATATGGATTATGTTATGAGTGCAATCCCTGCATACGAAACAGCTAATGAGCAACTTGATCAGATATCAAAAAAATGGCAAAAAGAGATTGAAACTATTTTGCTTGAGGTACAAACTATGTATAAGAATTATCAGACAGAATTGGTTTTCCTCTCTGATGAAATGAAGAAGAAACGTGAGGATGAGATAATAGCTAAAGAGAAAGAGGCTAATGACCTTAAACGTAAATATTTTGCTCCTGACGGTGAGTTGTTTAAAAAACGTGAGGCTTTGGTAAAACCAATTCAAGATGAAATTTATATAGCAGTACAAGAAATTTGTGAGCAACATGGATATCAAGTAGTACTTGATAAATCTTCAACAAATAATCTTATTTTTGCATCGCCAAAAATTGACATTAGCGATGAACTCCTTGAAAAACTTGGTTATTCAAAATAATATTTATAGCAACTATAGCAACTATAGCAACTATAGCAGCTATAGCAACTATAGTAACTAACTATAATAACTATAGCAACTATAGACTCTATAAAAAAACTAATAAACTAATCATTAATCACTAATAATTAATAAAATTATGTTAAAAAAAATCACACTTTTTTTAGTGGCTGCAGTATTGCCACTTTTTGCAATGGCTCAAACAGTTAAACTTGGTTATATCAACTCGGAAGAGGTGATGATGATGATGCCAGAAGTAAGCGATGTTGAAAAACAACTAGCTGAATTCAATGAGAAAAATATGAAGTATTTGCAAGATATGGAAAAAGAAATCCAAGACAAGTATGTTAAATATGAGCAAGAGAAAGGCAATATGACTGAAGCGCTTCGTAAAGTGCAAGAAGAGGAGTTGATGAGTCTTCAACAACGTCTTCAAACAACATATCAAGCATTGCAACAAGAAACTCAAAAAAAACAAGCAGAACTTATTCAGCCTTTGCAAGAAAAACTTCGTGCAGCAATCGAATCTGTCAGCAAAAAACAAGGATTGACAATGGTTTATGATATGAGATCGGGTGCTGTTCTTTATAAGAGTGATGCTGCTATTGATATTACACCTGCAGTGAAAAAAGAGTTAGGTATTCTTTAATATAGAATACATTATTTAGTTTTACTAGATTTTCTAGTTTTACTAGTCGGAAAATATGAAAAGAACAATATTGATAATAGTGTTATCTCTTTTTGTAGGGGTAACACTTTATTCGCAAGATAGCCTATATGTTTCGCAAACGATTGATCCTGCAATTGTGCGTATTGCTTATGTTAATCGTACCGAAATAATTGCTTTTGTGCCTCAAGTGAAAACAATTGAAAAAGAATTGCTTGATCTTGAGGCTGATTACAATGCTGAGTTTGTGAAGATGACAAAAGAGTATGAGAGTAAGGTTAAATCGTATCTCGAACATAATAAACAGATGTCTGAGCCTATAAAACTTGCTCGTCAAACCGAGATAACCGAATTGGAGGCTCGTATGTCTATGTATAAGAAACGCTATCTGGAGGAACTGGTTAAACAACGGACTGAGTTATATGCTCCTATTAATGAATATGTAGATAGAGCGATTCGTAGTATTTGTGAGCGCGAGCAAATAACTATTCTTTTTGATCAAGGGCAACCGCTTTATATGTCGGCTCAATGTGTTGATTTAACACCTTTGGTGAAAAGTGAATTAGGTCTATGAAAATTGGTATTTTTGATTCGGGGTATGGTGGGCTTACTATTTTAGAAAAGATACGTGCTCGTTTACCGCAATATGATTATATCTATTTTGGTGATAATGCTCGTACACCATACGGTTCTCGTTCGTTTGAGGTAGTTTATCAGTATACGCTTGAATGTGTAAAACGCCTATTCGATGAAGATTGTCAACTAGTCATACTTGCATGTAACACAGCATCAGCTAAAGCTTTACGTACTATTCAACAAAATGACCTACCTACTCTTGACTTGTCTCGTCGTGTGTTAGGGGTTATTCGTCCCACTGTTGAAGCTATTGGTGAGATAACAAAAACACGTTGTGTTGGATTAGTGGCTACAGAGGGAACGATTCAAAGTAATTCATATCCACTTGAAGTGGCTAAATTGTTTCCAGATATAGAGGTTATTGGTCAACCATGTCCAATGTGGGTACCTCTTATTGAAAGTAATGAGCATAACACTCCTGGTGCAGATTATTTTGTGCGTAAATATATAGATGCACTTTTTGCTAAAAAAGAGAATATTGATACACTGATCTTAGGGTGTACTCATTATCCTTTATTACTTGATCAGATACAGCGGGTTGTTCCTTTGGGTGTTAGAGTATTGACTCAAGGTGATATAGTGGCGGTTTCGCTTGAGGATTATCTTAGTCGTCATCCTGAAATAGATATTCTTTGTTCGCGAGGTGGAACAATTCGTTTTCTTACAACTGAATCAGTTGAAAAATTTGCTTCGTCGGCATCTATTTTTCTTAATCAACCAATATTTGCAGAGCATATAACTTTATAGTAAACATAGTGACTATAGCAACTATAGTAACTATAGCAATTATAGCTACTATAGTAACTATAGCAGTACATATTATTAAAAAAGATGAAATTAAATATTCGTAAACCTCTAATATTCTTCGATTTAGAAACTACTGGATTGAATATAATGACTGATCGTATTGTAGAAATTGCTTATCTCAAAGTTTATCCTAATGGCAATGAGGAGAGTCGTAAGTTTCGTATTAATCCAGAAATACCTATTTCTGTAGCGTCAACAGAGGTGCATGGTATTACGGATGAAGATGTTAAAAATTGTCCGACATTTAAGAAAGTTGCTCAATCAATTGCAAATGATTTTAGGGGTTGTGATATAGCTGGTTATAACTCAAACAGTTTCGATGTACCTTTTTTGGCAGAAGAGTTTCTTCGTGCAGAAGTTGATTTTGATTTTGCAAATAGTCGTTTTATTGATGTGCAGGTAGTATTTCATAAAATGGAGAAGCGTACACTTGCAGCAGCTTATAGTTTTTATTGTAATGCGGAACTTATTGATGCTCATAGTGCTGATGCTGATACTCGTGCTACTTATGAAGTGTTGATGGCACAGTTAGATCGTTACCCTGAATTACAAAATGATATAGAGTTCCTTTCGAAATTTACCAAGTATAATCGTAATGTTGATTATGCTGGACGTATAATTTTGGATGATAATGGTGTAGAGGTGTTCAATTTTGGAAAGCATAAAGGTAAGTCTGTAGAACAGGTTTTTCGGATTGAGCCATCTTATTATTCGTGGATGATGAATGGCGATTTTCCACTTTATACAAAGAAAGTACTTACGGAGATACGGTTGCGTATGAGAACGTAATACTACATTAAAGTAGACGATGTGTTGTAATGCCTAAATTGTTGCGTTGTTCTTAATATTAAGCTTCAGTTATGTGTTCTAATATACTCATTTTAGCTTAAATTTCAACGTATTACACTTTATATATTCTTTAAATTTTTGCTTCGTTCAACAAAACAAGTAAAACTTTTTTTGTTTTCGCTTATCGCAAGAATGTTACATATCTAAAAGAGGCTGAGTCAAAATGTTAATCTTGGCTCAGCCTTTATTTTGTTTTTAAATAAAATTTTATTTTTTCAAATTCTTTGTCGGAAAAGATTTTTTGTAACTCATCTAAATTTTCAATTTTACCTTTGTGTTGTTTATCCCAGCGAAGATCATATATTGCTTTTGCTTGGTAATAGTTGATATATGGATGGCGGTGTAGACGTTTTATACTGCTATTATTTATATCTATTTTCTTTATTGAGTCGACTTCTATATTTATGTAAGGTGTTAAATTATCAATTATTGAGTCAGGGATATTTTCTATTTCTTTTAGTTGTTCTGCAGAATAAAAACCACCTAATTGAATGCGGTGAGTAACAATCATCGAGGCTCTTCCTTTGCCTATGCCAGGCAATTTGCATAGAAGTGTAGTGTCGGCACTATTTAGTTCGAATTGGAAGTATTCTTTCGGTTTATATTTTATTGTGCTGTCTTTTGTTGTTTTTATTGATTCAATGGTGAGCAATGGGCATAAAGAATCTATAAGTAGAGTGTCTATTCCGTATATTGAGCGTAATTTGTTGCAATCGTAGATTTTTCCTCCATGTCTGCGATATTGTAACCAATTGTGAGCCATAAAAGGTTTAAATCCGAGTTTAAGAATATCAATACTATCAATTGTATTTGGGTCGAAATAAAATTTTTCTCTAGGTAGTTCTTTTTTGTGTTGAGGAGAAAATTCTTGTTTGCGTTGCCATTCAAGTGAATCGAGCTCAGCGTTAAATAGAGATATATTTGAGAGTAAAATAGAATCGGGGCGGAATTTATTTTTCGAAAGAGTGTGAAATTTATGTATACTCCAATCAGCTATAAAACATCCTACAATAAAACATGCGAGGACAACAAATACAATTTGTTGTCCTCGTGAATATTTTAATTTATTGTAGTTCATTGAATATAATTGATTTTAGTAGCCACTATAGCTTTTATAATTGTATAGCAACTATAATCACTATGGCTCATTTTTCATTATATGGTCATCTCTCCGCGGAGTGGCATAGCCATTTCTCTTTTTATATCTTCTGCAGAGTCGTATTTGCCAAGTAGGAACATTAATTTGGCTACAGCAGCTTCTAGAGTCATGTCATGACCTGATATAACTCCAGCTTTGATTAAGTTGACACTTGCTTCGTAGTGGCCCATTTCTACAGAGCCTGCACGACATTGAGTTACGTTGACGGTTACGATACCATTAGCAGTAGCTTCGCTGATAATGTCGCATAGCCATTGAGATGTAGGAGCGTTGCCAGAGCCAAATGTCTCTAACACAACTGCGCGAAGTCCATCAATAGAGTAAATAGCTTTTACTGTTGCGGGGCGGATACCAGGGAACATTTTTAGCACTACGATGTTGTCATCAAAGTGTTTAGCCACAGAAAGTTGAGCATTATTAGATTCGCGGTGAATATTATGGTTGTAATATTTTAAGTGGACACCAGCGCGCACTAGTTCTGGATAATTGAATGAGGCAAAAGCGTCAAAGTCTTCTGCATTACGTTTTGTTGTACGATTACCTCTCATTAATTTACCTTCAAACATCAGAGCTACTTCTGGTACCATAGCTTCGCCTTTTTCATTTTTAGCGGCTGCAAGTTCGATAGCGGTTATAAGATTTTCTTTTGCATCGCTGCGGAGTACGCCAACTGGCAATTGTGAACCAGTGAAAATAACGGGTTTACGTAAACCATCAAGCATAAACGATAATGCAGCAGCAGAATAAGCCATTGTATCAGTACCATGGAGGACTACAAAACCATCAAAATTATCGTAGTGTGTTTCGATATGATGTGCTATTTCAATCCAATTTGATGGTTGAATGTCGCTTGAGTCGATAAGAGGAGAAAATGATACAGATGCAATGTTTACATTGAGCATTTGTAACTCAGGGATGAAGCTTAATACTTGTTTTGTATCAAGTGGTGCAAGTGAGTGGTTTGAACTATTTTCGCCCATGCTGATAGTTCCACCTGTGAATATTAAGAGAACTGAACTTCTATTTTCCATAAAATCTAATTTATATTGCAAAGGTACAATAAAAAATGCAAATATGCAATAGTGATTTATAAAGTTATAGATGTGTTTAAAATATGAATTATTGAAGAGTCAATAGACTCTTTTTTTAGTTCTAACGCAGTGATTTTTAGAGTTGGGTGTTGCCATTCTGGAGCAATGTCAGCGAGGGGATAGAGTACAAAATTGCGTTTGTGCATTAGTGGATGGGGAAGAGTTAGGTATGAGGAGTTAGGTGTTGGATGTGATATATTCTCTTCATACTCAGTGTCTTGTTTTGTATAATTTATAATTTGATTGTTATAATCAATTATATCGATATCAATTATGCGATCGGTGTATGCGGTAGAGGTTTTAGTTGTACGCCCTAATTCTTTTTCAATGCGTTGTGTCTCTTTTAATAATTCGAGTGGTGAAAGTGATGTTTCGATAATTAGAGCAATGTTATAAAATCCATTTTCTGATTCAAATCCCCATGGTTCAGATGAGTATATAGGTGATATGGACGTTACTATGCCTATTTTATTTAGAGCAGTAATTGCATTTTTGATATTTTGTTTGCGGTCTCCTATATTTGTACCTATGCTAAGTATTATCATTTTTTGTTGGAAGATATAATGAGTGTAACTACTATTGTGTTGGTTGCGAATTTATGAAGAATAACCGAGATATGCAAATTTTTGATTAGTTTTTTTTAGTTTATTGATAATTGTTGATTAGTAGTCATTTACATGAGGTGTTGTTTGTGTGATTTGGCGAATTTGTAATGCTATAAGTTAGGTATATGGTATGTATATTTGTTTGGTGATTTAGAAAAAAAATTGTAACTTTGCATATTATTGTTATGTTTATGAAGTTGAAAAAATATATATTACTTCTTTTTATAGTTTTTGTTGCGTGTGAGCGATATGAATTAGAAAATACAGAATTATTGCATACTGATAGTTGGGATGTTGATTTTACTTTAGCGACAGGGAATAGTGTGGTGTATAATGATACGTTATATGTGTTGTTTGGCCGAGAAGATAGTGGTAGTGCAGAGGAGCCATCAACTAAGTTTCGTTATGCGGCGATGTCGGATTTATCTAATTTTGTAGAAGTTGATTTGCCAATAAAACCGCGTGTGAATGCAGTGGTTATTGTTGTTGGAGATAAAATGTATGCAGGATTGGGTTTTAATGGGCGAGTTTATGGTGAGAATTCTCTTTTGCAAGATTGGTGGGAGTATGATTTTGGTTCTAAAAAATGGAAGAGGTTGGTTGATTTTCCGACTAAAGATGTTGTTGCACCTATTGTTTGGGAGGATGAAGGTCATATTTATACTTTGTATGGTTCGCATGAAGGGCCGAGTGGAGTAGTTTATCGTTATGATATTAGAGAAAATAAATGGGATATTTATTCTAGTAAAAAGGCACCATGGGCAAGATATAAGGCTATAGGAGGGGTTGTTGATAATAAATTGTACTGTGGTGGAGTCTCGACTTTTGATTCAAAGCAATATTGGTGGTGTTATGACTGGGAAAAGGATGAGTGGGATGAATGTGCACGGGTGCCTAAAACAGCACGTTTTTTTGCATCTTCGGTTGTAATAGAAAATTGTATTTATGTGTTGGGTGGTCGTTTTTTAGGAGGAACAGTGACTCGTGAACATTTTTATGAAACTATAATTGTTTATAATACTCGAAATGATGAGTGGTCGACTTTGGGGCGAATGGAATATGTTGCAGAGAACATGATTGCATTTGAGTATAATGGAGATTTATATTGGGGATTAGGGCAGAGTCAAGATGGTTCTTTTGTTAAAAAAATTTATAGGAAGAGAGTTGAGAATTAAGGTATGCGTAGGTTATTTTTTTTGTTGACTTTGTTGATTGTTTCTGCTAAAGGATGGGCATGGAAGGCATGGCCTTTACCTATGGATTCAGTTGATAATAATAGAGATACGTTGTGTTATTGTGGTGAATTTATGGGGTTGGCTTCTTCTGGTAGATTTGCTCCATTTTGGTTTTCTGCTAATAATGATGGTGTAATATCAATCTCTCCATTTAGTACTCATTTGCGTGTAGGTATCGAAAAAAATGCTTCACGTTCTGCTCGTTGGTGGGATTATTCTTATGGAGTGGATTGTAGATTACAGATTACAGATAACAGATTGCAGATGATAGATAATAGAGCACATAGTGTGGTTTATGGGTTGCAGGTGGTGAGGTTGTATGCTCATGCTCGGTTGTGGTGTTTTGATGTTACGTTTGGAATAAAGCCTTTTGATATGGGTAATCAGGATTATGAGTTGTCGTCAGGGGGCTTTTTGTTTTCTCGCAATGCGCCTACATTGCCTCGTATTTCAATAGGTATTGATAAATATACAGCATTCCCTTTTACGTATGGATACATGGAGATAAAAGGAGGGATAACTCATGGTTGGTTTGTGGATGATATTGGTGTGAGTGGAGCTATGTTGCATCATAAATATTTGGGGGTTCGTTTAGGTGGAAAATTGCCGATTAATATTAATTATGAATTTCATCATGTAGCGCAATGGGGGGGAGTATCTCCTGTTTATGGTGAATTGGGTTCGTCGTTGGGTGATTGGTGGACAGTTTTCAAGGCTTCATCGGGCGGTGTGATGGGTAATGATCAGATTAATGCAATGGGTAATCATATAGTTTCGCAAATGTTAGGTTTAGAGGTGAAACATAATGGTTGGTATGTTAATGCCTATTGGCAGATGTTGTTGGAAGATCCCCCTATTCGTTTGATGTGGAGAGCGAAAAATGCATACGATGGTTTGTGGGGAGTGGCAATAAAGCAAAATCATTGGAGATTCATTCATTCGTTAACATACGAGTTTTTTGCTACTACAGACCAAGCTGGTCCATATCATGATTTAGATGGGATTATTTTAGGTGGAGCAGATAATTATTTCGATAATTCTATTTATACTCAAGGTTGGAGTCATTTTGGAATGGTAATAGGTAATCCTTTTATTACGTCACCTATTTATACCTCTGCTATTACCACAGAAAATAATCGTACGTTTACGCATCATATTGCAGTGAAAGGTGATATTTATGGATTTAATTATCTTGTAAGATATAGTCATTCTAATAATTTTGGAACATATAATTTGCCACGGAGAACATATAATAATGCAATTTATTGTTCGGTACAAAAAGAGGTGCCACAGGTATGGAATCTTAAGTTTGGTGTGGCATTGGGGGCGGATTTTGGGTCGCAATTTGGTAATTCGTTTGGGGCAATGATTACTGTATCACGTAGTGGAATTATTTGGAAATCGAAAAAATGAAAAAATTATTGATTATAACACCAGTGAAAGATTCAATCGGATTGACGGAGAATACGATTCGGTCGGTGATGGATAGTGTCAATAGAGATGCGTGGGATTATGTGGTGTACGACGATTTTTCGACTGAAGAGAATGCTTGCCGATTGGATGAATTGTCGTCAGAATTGGGTTTTCGGGTTGTTCATTTGAAAGATGTGTTGAATACGCCTTCGCCAAATTATAGGTCTGTGTTACAAATGGCACAGCAAGAGGCTATAAATGAGGATTGCCATTTGGTTATCGTTGAATCGGATGTAGTTGTGAATAGTTATACTTTTCAGCGATTGGAATCTGAGGTGAGGGATAATGTTGGTTTAGTAGCAGCGGTTACTATTGATGAAAATGGTGATGTTAATTTTCCTTATTTATATGCTCGAAAGTGGAAAATTATAGATAAACCAACAAAAAAACGTTTTAGTTTTTGTTGTACTTTGTTGACTAATAATTTTTTAAAATCCTATAGTTTCACTTCGTTAGACCCAACAAAAAATTGGTATGATGTGTTTATTTCACATAAAAGTATTGAATTAGGATTTAAAAATATATTACAGATGACAAATCGTGTTGTTCATCGTCCGCATAGTAGTCGTCCTTGGAAATTGTTGAAATATACTAATCCTTTGAAATATTATTTGATTAAATATACTAAAGGTTTTGATAAAATATGATTTTTAATTTTAAAAAGAAAAAGTTTAAGATATATAGTCTTTTAGTAGTTAAAAACGAGGGTGATATAATTGTATCTTCTTTGAAGGATGCTATTAGATGGAGTGATAAAATTATTGTTATTGATAATGGGAGTGAAGATGATACTTGGGAGAAAATAAATATATTATCAAGAGAATATCCTCAAATTGTACCTTTTATGCGTTATGAAGGGGCTTTTCATATTGGATTGAGAGCAAAGGCATTTTATGCATTTAGGCATGAATTATCTTGGCGAGATTGGTGGTGTGTCAGGTTGGATGCAGATGAATTTTTTAAAGGTGATGTTCGTGATTTTTTGAGTAGAGTGCCATATTGTTATAATGTTGTAAAAAAGGCGAGTACAGATTATTTGTTGACTGTAGAAGATGTCGATACTAAGCATTTTGAAGGAGATTTTGAAAAGGATAGAGCCTTAATAACTCATTTTGCAGCAAAAAAACGTTATGAACGCAGATTTGTGAGACATAGTTGTTTGTTGCAATGGCGTGAAAATTGGAGATATCCACACCCAATGGGTTTTTCGTATAAAAAGTGTATTGAAGTGGATCATTATCAATTTCGAAGTCCGCAACAAATGGAACGTCGTTTTGTTACTAGGCAAAAAGCTAAAAGCGATGGTTGTGGTTCGTTTAGGCACGAAAGGGGGATAAGTTGGAGAGATTATCTTTCTACTAATAATGAATTAGAAAGTTGAAAAATCGTTAAATACTTTATTTGTTAAACTTCTCAAATTCAGATAAAACTTTATAAGTATGCTCGTATCTGTAATTGTTCCTGTATATAATTCAGAAAAATATATTGCAGAAGCATTAGATTCTATATTAGCATCGGATTATACTAACATAGAGGTTGTTTGTGTTGATGATGGTTCAAAAGATAATTCTTTGGAAATATTGAAAAAATATGCTTCTAAGGATGATAGAGTGAGGGTTTATTCTCAGGCAAATGCTGGAGCTTGCGCAGCTCGCAATTGCGCTATATCTCTTTCTAAAGGAGAATTAATTCTACCGGTTGATTCTGATAATAAAATTACTTCTACTTTTATTTCTCGGGCAGTTGTAGTTCTGCTTTCTGATTCAGATATAAAAGTGGTTGCTCCTCGTGCTGAATATATTGGAGATAAATCAGGAGAGTGGAAATTACCTTCGTTTTCGTTGAATCTTTTAGCCCGTAAAAATATTATTGATACATGTGCAATGTTTCGTAAATCTGATTGGGAGCGAGTAGGTGGCTACTGCAATGAAATAAAGACGCGCGAAGATTGGGCATTTTGGATATCCGTACTCAAAGATGGCGGTAAGGTTGTTCGATTGCCAGAGATTGAGTTTTATTATCGTGTTCGTGCAACATCGAAGCGTGCAACCAATCGACATCTTAAATTTGATGTTATAGACACACTGAATAAGTTGCATCCCGAGTTTTTTGAGCGCGAATTAGGTGGGCCTTTGCGACATAGACGTAGTTGGTCTAAGTTTATAAATTGTATCAATCGAATGGCTCATCCACGAAAAGTGAAGGTGTCTGATGAATATAAGACTTTGGAATATTGGGTGAAGTCTTTGCCTGTGCGATGGAGCAATAAAGAGGGTAGAGTGATTCATAGCCGACGTAACGAATTGCGCGACATGACTTTTGGCGGTATGGATATGATTGTTAAGTCGTTTGCAGTTCCTAATTTGGTTAATCGTTTGGTTTATGGTGTTTTTCGTAAATCAAAGGCTCAACGGTCGTATGAATATGCCGAAAAATTAAATGCTTTAGGTATAAAATCTCCTGTGCCAATTGCTTATTATACCGAAAGGTGTGGTATTCTATTTTCTCATAGTTATTATGTATCTAAGAAGAGCTCTTGTCGTCAGACCTTTTATGATGTGATTGACAATGTAGGGTTAGATAATAGAGAATTGTATTTGCGTTATGTTGGACGTATGACAGCAAAAATGCATGAAGCTGGCATTTATCCATTAGATTATTCGGGGGGAAATATATTACTTGATGTAGTAGGTGCTGAAGTGCAATTCGAATTGGTAGATCTTAATCGTATGTCGTTTGGTAAAATTGATATGGATAAAGGTTGTCGTGGTTTTGAACGTTTGAATGTAGAACCATCGGCATTGAAAATTATGGCACAAGAATATGCTAAAGCGCGAGGATTTGATGAAGCAGAATGTGTTGAATTAGTTCAAAAATATCGTTGGTCAAAACATAAAAATAAATGAAAGTAACTATAATAATATCAGTATATAAGAACATTAAGGCTCTAAACATTATTTTGGAGTCATTGCGTATGCAGACGTGTCATGATTTTGATATAGTAATTTCAGAGGATGGAGAAGATAGCTCAATGCGTCAATTTGTTGAGCAATATAATTGGTTTTGTTCGTACCAACATCTTACTCAAGAAGATATAGGTTGGCGTAAGAATAGAGCTCTTAATAGAGCAATAGTGGCAGCTACAGGTGATTGGCTTATTTTTATTGATGGTGACTGTGTTGTGCATCATAGATTTGTTGAAATGCACCTTCGTTATGCTAAATTAAATAGAATTTTATTAGGCAAGCGAGTTAAACTTACTGAATATATATCATCTAAATTGCTCAATGGAGAAATTGGATTTACAGATTTACCTTGTTTGATGTGGAAATTATTGTTTTCTAATTGTGGCTGTCGTTATGTGGATGAAGGTATTTATCTCCCATTCTCCTTTCGGTCTACTCGTAGTCTTACAGGTTGTAATATGTCTTTTTCGCGTCAAGCTATTATGTCAATAAATGGTTTTGATGAAGATTATATTAGACCAGCAATAGGTGAAGATGTTGATATATATTGGCGTTTAAAAGCAAACGGTTACGAATCTTTTAGTGTTCGTAACCGTGCGGTAGCATATCATCTTTATCATAAAGAAAATTGGATTGAGCAAGAAGAAAATAAAGCGTTAATGAAACGTAAAAAAGAAAACAATTTGGTTTATTGTATTAATGGAATAGATAAATATATCGATGTAAAGTAAAAAAGTATTTTGAGGTATCAATATTAATGGTTAGTTATTTTTTTTGTGTCAATTTTGGATAGTATAAAAATGTATAGAAACCAAGACAAATATATTGGAGGGAGATAATCTCTTAAGACCTCAAACATGGACTGTAATCCAAAAATGAATATTAATATAGTTATAAATAATCTTTGTTTCCCTTTTGTTGAAATTATTGGTAATATCATAATTGAGCATATTAAAATTAGGCCAATTATACCAAATTCGATAATTGATTCTAGAAATACATTGTGGGGATGGGCTCGGTATATGCTATGGCACTTCGGAGATTGTGAGTATATTAAGAGGTAGTTTGTGTAAAATTTTTCATCTTTATCTGTATTATTTATAAATGCAGTGCGTCCATCACTTACACCATAACCTAATATTGGTTTCTCTTTTATTACCTTAAATGCATGTTCCCATATTGCAACTCTAGTATCTTCGTTTATAGAGGTGTTTTTTATGTGTTTATGATTTGTTATAACAAACATTAAACAAAATATAATTAAGAAAAAAGTAGGTAAAATTAATTTTGTTTTTTGTTGTTTGATATAAAAAGCTATAGATCCAGACAATAATATAGCTCCAGTAAAAAAACCAACTCGGCCTTCACTAGTGAGTAATAGTCCGAATGTTAAAGTCATACATATTGATATAATGACCTTTAGCCATTTTTCTTTGAATGTATATAGAGCGTAAAGTCCAAATAGAATAGCAAAATTCATATATAAGTTAAAATCCATGTGGGATGCTTTCAATACTGATATTCTATATAATTCAAATTGATTTTGATAATAGCTAAAATCTGATGCAAGTATATTCGATATTTGAATTTTGGAAATAATTAAATAAGCGGCACACAATATGGGTGTTATTAGCATTGGTATAGCAATGTATTGTGGCTTTAGTTTGGGATTTATATTAGTAAATAATCCAAGAATACCAAAAATTAAGAAAGGGAGTCTGTTTTCTACTGCAAATGTGAATTGATATATGGCAGTATCTTCAAAAATATGCCAAATCCAAATAGCTAGATAAAATAGTATCATTGGTATAAAAACCAATTTTGATTTATGCCATTCTACGTTTTTATATCTCTGATTGATTATAATATCAATTGTAAGTGAGGAAAAATATGCATACAATGCGGGACGTTGATATTCAAAAGGGAATACAAATGTAATTATAAGATATATAGCAGATAAGACATTAATCCATTCTATCGCTTGCGATAGAATGGATTTAGTATTGTTATATGTACCTATTGTGTTCATTAAAGTCCAAATTCAGCTTTTATTTTATCTACAAAATCTAATTTTTCCCAAGTGAATAATTCTACTTCGTAGCAACGATATGGTTCGTAGCGAGTTTCGTAACATTTTGTTACGATACGTGGTGTGCGACCCATGTGTCCGTACGATGCAGTTTCGGCATAGATAGGATTACGAAGTTTTAAGCGTTGTTCGATTGCGTATGGTCTCATGTCAAATATTTTCAATACTCGTTCAGCTATTTCGCTATCACTCATCTCTACTTTTGATTTGCCGTATGTATTGATATATAAGCTAACAGGTTCTGCTACACCGATAGCATATGCCACTTGTACCAAAATTTCGTCTGATACGCCTGCAGCAACAAGGTTTTTAGCAATATGGCGTGCTGCGTATGCTGCTGAGCGGTCAACTTTCGATGGGTCTTTGCCTGAGAATGCACCACCGCCGTGAGCACCTTTACCACCGTAAGTGTCAACAATAATTTTACGACCAGTCAAGCCTGTATCGCCGTGAGGGCCACCTATTACGAATTTACCTGTTGGATTGACGTGTAGGATAATATCGCCTTTAAAGTATTTTGTCAAATAAGGATATTTTTCCAATACGCGAGGCAACAATATTTTCTCTACATCTTCATGAATTTGTTTCACCATTGCTATGTCAGCTTCCTCTTGCGAGATAAAGTCGTTAGCAGTGATAAATTCATCGTGTTGAGTCGAAACGACAATAGTGTGTACTCTCTCTGGATAACCCTCATTGTTATACTCAATAGTCACTTGGCTCTTTGAGTCAGGACGAAGATATGTCATCTCTTTACCCTCTTTGCGAATTGCAGCTAATTCGATAAGGAGGATATGACTTAAAGCTAATGATAGTGGCATATAATCATCAGTCTCGTTACAAGCATAGCCAAACATCATACCTTGGTCGCCAGCACCTTGATTTTCAGCATCAGCGCGTTCTACACCACGATTGATGTCTGCCGATTGTTCGTGTATTGCTGATAAAACGCCACACGAATTGCCTTCGAACATATATTCGCTTTTGGTATAACCAATGCGGTTAATCACCTTGCGTGCAACATCTTGTACATCTACGTAGGCTTTACTTTTCACCTCACCGCCAAGAACAACTTGACCTGTTGTAACAAAAGTTTCACATGCTACTTTCGATTGAGGATCGAAAGCCAAGAATTCATCTAAGACAGCATCACTGATTTGGTCAGCCACTTTGTCTGGATGACCTTCCGAAACCGATTCGGATGTAAATAAATAACTCATAATAGAATATTAGTTACTAGTGTGTAGTTACTAGTTAATAGTTAATAGATTTTAATTGATTATGGATGTGGACATTGTTAACTATTCACTAATACCTAGTAACTAGTAACTAATAAAAGATTTGACTTTGAAAAAACAAAAGGAAAATAGATTGTGCAGATGTGCACATAGATATCTTCGTTTTAGCATTTTTTTCTGTGGTTGCAAGCAGTCAAATCTCTCCACATTTTCACGATGCAAAGTTACAAAAAAATGTTTATATATGCAATAGTCTATGGTTAGCAGTTAAATCAGGCTGAAATATTAATGATATTGCTCCTTCTTTCTTTGGGTTTACCAAATAATGAATAATATCACAGCGAGCTTCGTATATCTTTTCGATTATTTTAATCCTTTATTTGGATAGTACAACTCAGAGGATAGTGGTCAGAGATTTTCATCTCACGATGTACTTTGCTATTTACAACCTCAAAATCTTCATCTACTAGTATATGGTCAATAGCAAATAACATTGCGCTTTTATTGTAGGTCCAATGGTATCCCCAATTTCCTCCTAAAGCGTATGCATCTTGCAAATCGCCACAAATTTTATTGTAAGTGTATGACAAAGGTACATCATTGAAATCGCCTAAAACAATAGTTTTGTGCTTAGTATTTTCAATAGCATTTCTCACTGCATCAACTTGTTGTACTCTATTTTTTGCACCCGCTACCAATCGCGATCCAACTTTCAATCCTGCATCTATCTTTTCCTGCCTGCTATTGCCATTAGCCATTATTTTTTTTGCTATTTCGCGGTCTTCTTGATTTAGTTTATTTGATTCTAAGTGGTTGTTTATTACTCTTATTGTATCTTCGTCTATTACAATATCCGAGTAAATGCTGATATTATCAGCCGATTGGTATTCTATTTTTTTCTTCTTTATGATAGGGTAACGGCTGAATGTCGCTAATCCATTTTCGCCCCATTTGTTTTGGTTCTTAAACCATAAGTGGCGGTAAGGATATATCGAATCAAAAAATTTCAATATTTCTTGTTTCGAAGCTCCATATCTATGGTAATATCCAAATTCTTGTAGGCACACAATATCTGCATCACACTCTTTTATAAATTCTGAAAACTTTTCAAAACTATTATCTTTGTGATTATTAAATATGTGGGTGTTAAATGTCAATACCTTGATTGGTTGTTGGCTGTTGATTATTGACCGTTGACTCTGAAAAGGTTTATTTATGGTTATCACATTGCGCCATTGTTCGAAAGTAAGTGCCATTATTGCAATGATTATCAGCGCATGGAACCATTTTTTGCAACATAGCCAAAAAGCAATAAGCGTAAAGATAAGTAAAATCCACAAAGGCATAGCCATAACAAAATAGGTAGGCAACGACCATTTTTCAGGCGACACCCATCCAGCCAATAACCCAAGAAAATAGCAAAATATTATCACTCCTGTTATGGCAACCATTATATATTTCACAAAACTTCTAAGCAAATTATTAAATTATGAATTATGAATTATGAATTATGAATTATTTTCTGCTTCTATCAAAAAGCTCTCTCTTCTCATCTGCCGTCAGGCTCTCATACCCACGTTGTTTTATTTTATCAAGAATAGCATCAATGGCAGCTTCGTTAGCACGTTTTTCTCTGTTGTATTCTGCATCGGTTTTCATTCGAGTGGCGGTTTGTTTGCCTCCTGTGTATATTTTCATTTTTGGTTTGCGTTTGAATAAATTGGTCAACCAATTAATGACTGAAGTCACAGGTCGTGAATAATCTTTACCTCTCATCCATGCTTTGGCATAGAAATATCCCAATATAGCACCACCGATATGAGCAAATTCACCTCCTGCATTGTTGCCTGTGATACCAAACACGCTGATTGCTACCATGCCTACTGCTAACCATATCAATTTTACTTCGCCTATAAACATCAATCTTAGCAAATAGTTTGGCTGTAGTGTAGCAGCAGCTACGCAGATTGCCACCACTGCGCCTGATGCCCCCAATAGGTAACTATTATGCACAGCAACAGAGAAATAAGGGAAAATGTTATAAGCTAGTAAATATAGCGCAGCACCTGCCAATCCGCCTAATATATAAAGAGCAACTAATTGCTTTTGTGATATACGCTCCAATGCTATTCGGCCAAACCAATAGAGCGAAATCATATTAAAAAATATGTGCATCACATCAGCATGGAGAAACATATATGTAATAACCCCCCAAGGTTGATATAGCAAAGTGGTCAAATTAGATGGCAACTCCAAATAGGT
>JAEIGA010002652.1_pt1 | contig 28443 bp, 34 predicted proteins | sample 9270691 | NCBI WGS metagenome assembly JAEIGA01 (sample SAMN17057246, study PRJNA624740) | gut metagenome | biome: biome; isolation source: fecal sample | host: Bos grunniens | place: China: Xizang | collected 2019
AGAACATTAATAGAAGATATAGAATACCCTGATAATAATTATAAACTAAAGAAAAATGCATTTGAAGTAATAAATAAGCTCAATAATGAATATGAAATTAAATTTATATTAAACACACAAAGATATGGCTGGTACTTTTGGTCAGCTGTGAGGTTTATAAGAAGAAATAAATTACCCATTAAAATTAAGCTAACATTACATAAAGTTAAAGCTGACCTATATATAGATGATAAGAACATAAATTGTAAAGGAATAGACTGGTTGGAAATTGAGAAAGCTATAATAAAGGAGATGAATATATATGAGAATAGAAAAGCTACATAACAAGCAAGGTATAAAAGAAATAGAAATAGAACCAAGTGTATGTTGTTATTGTCCTTTAGGAGCAGACTGGTATAATATGAAAGTAAATATAAAAATTAAGATTGACAAATATTATCCTAATTATTGTGATATAAGGGCATTCCTTAATGAGGAGATACAAGGTAAGAACCTTATTATAGAGGATGTGTTAGATAAAGTGTATAATTTCATAAAATTATATGAACCTAAAGAACTAGTAGTAACGGGTATAGTGAGTGAGATAGAATCCCACCCACCTGTAAAGGTAACTAAATATTAATTTGGAGACTTTTAGATGAATGTTACACTTTTATTATTTGAAGTACTAATAATCTTTGGATTATTAGTATTAGTGTATAAATATTTTGGAAAAGATGGTTTATTTATGTGGGCTGGGCTAGCTCCTGTACTGGCTAATATAATGACGGTTAAGAATGCTACTATACTTGGTTTTAATAGTACCTGTGGAACCGTACTCTTTGCTTCTGTATTTTTATGCACAGACATAATATCGGAACATTTTGGAGAAAATGAAAGTAAAAAAGCAGTTTATTTAGGTGTAATAAGTAACATTATATTTATAGTTAGTAGCCAAATCTGTATTCGGTATATACCATCCGATGTGGATGTTATGCATGATACTTTAAAGAACCTATTCTCCCTTAATTTAAGGGTTACCCTATCCTCGATATTATGTTATTTGATAAGTAATATAGGAGATGTTATTATATATAATAAATTAAAAAGTATAACGAATAATAGATTAATGTGGATAAGAAATAACATATCCACAATATTGTGTAATTGTTTTGAAAACTTTCTATTTATATATTTAGCCTATGCAGGGATTTTTGATATAAATATAATAGTGAGTATAGCGTTAGCCACCTGTTTTATAGAAACAATAGTGGCAATATTAGACACTCCTTTCCTTTACATAGCAGATAGAATAAAACAATAAGATTAATGACTTTCAGATAAAAAATTATACTATGATTATTTAATTTTAGAAATAGTATTACTTTAAGAAGGTGGGAGGTGGTGCCTATGAGTAATACTAAAGAAACATCAAGGCACCTGGAAGCTTTTGAGTTATATTATGCATTAGGAGATAATAGATCCTATAGTAAAGTAGCGGAGAAGTTTGGGGTGTCTATAGGTTGCATAAGTGCTTGGTCCAAAAAGTATAGCTGGCAGCGTAGGGTAGCAGAAAGAGACAATAAAATGGCTTTACGGCTACAAAGAGAAACGGATAAACAAATATTAGAAGACAGGAAAATGTATCGGAAGATAATTAAAGCTTCCTTGCAATCATACATGGATAATTTAAAAGTAAATAAAATTAAAATTAATAATATAAAGGACTTTTATACATTAGCTAGATTAGATATGATGTTTATGGAGACTCTTGATAAGGGGACAGCTAATGATGTAGGAGATCTTATAAGTGTGTCAGGCGACTCCATGGATACGTTGAATAGACTCAATGATGAACTTGCTGGAGTGGCTGAACCTCCTGAAGAGGAGGAGGTTGATTAAAGTGCATAGCCCGAGGCAATTATACACCATAGCCACCTTTGGCAAACAAACTATGGGTAAATATGTGCTGCATAGTGGATGTTTTGGATGTGGAAAGACATACTCCTTGATGGAGGCTTTTGGGATATATTGTCTAGAATTAAGACATAGAGGGATAGAAGGATTAACATTTGTATTGCTAGGAAAGACCCAGCAAGCAGTAAAAAAGAATATGTGTAATGTGTTATCTAAATTATTTGGTAGCGATTTTAGATATGATAGTTCTATGTCATCTGGTAGGATTAAAGATGCTGTATTATTTGGACAACACATTTACATAATAGGTTTAAATGACACCTCATCCGAAAGTAAATTCCGTGGAATATCAGATATAATGGGGATACTCCATGATGAGGCTGTTCTTTGCACACAGGAGCAGTTTGATTATATAATGGGCCGTCTTCGTGGCAATTATGACCCTCGTATACCTCCCGAATATATACAACAATGGTATGTAGGCTCTACTAATCCTGATGCTCCTAACCATTTTCTGTTAGATTACATAAACAAGAATATTTTAAAATTAGTAAAATGGTATATGAGGGATGCTTCTTGGGATGGGGCTAAAGAATATTATGATAGACTAAAATTGCTCTATAAAGATAATCCTTCATTCTTTAGTAGGTATATAGAGGGTAAATGGACCTCTGCCGACAGAATGGTTTATTGTATGTTTAACCCTAAAATACACATACTAAATCATAATGATATTGATTTAGATTATAAGTCATTTAAACGTAATTTTATAGCAGTGGATTATGGCGGAGATCATCCTACGGCTATTTTATTAATAAGTGTAAATTATCAAAATATATATATAGTGAGTAAAGAGTGGAAACTTAGGAATACGGCCCCTTCAGATATAGTTAGACAAATAGCAGAAGTTATAGACTTTATAGTAGGAAGTGGAAGCTATTGTAGTAATGTGTTTGTAGATCCTTCTGCTAAGGCATTAAAAGATGAATTAACTAAAAATAATATAAATTATACAAATGCTATGAATAGTCACCTTGATGGAATAGGGTGCATTCAGACATGTTTCAGTCTTGGTAGACTATTCATAATAGATAATTGTGAGAATTTAATAAATGAGGTGTATAGCTATAGATATAAAGATAATACATCTGGAAAAGATGAGGTAATCAAAGTAGGGGATGACTTTGTAGATAGCATGAGATACGGGGTATATACGGATACTGTTATAGGGGGTATTTGAATTGCCAGTTAATATGAGATTTGGATTAAATGATAATATAATTATATCCAAGGAAACTAACTATAGTATAGTTAATGAGGAAACTGACATTTGGGATGGAGAACTCCCTTTTAAACCTGGGGACAAGTTCCCTACAGATGAAATATCTAATAGGGCTGACATATCCAAGACTAATAGACTCATATATAATAACAATGTAGATGATATATATACTAATATAATTAGTGTATTTCCTGAAATAGACCCTAATTATGGATGGCAGATACGTGAAATAATAACCTCCTTGCCATACTTTAAAAATAGTACAAATTCTTGGGTAGGTTTAATTGCGGGTGACCCTCCATTAATAGATGTTGATAATAAACTAGATATAGCAGTGAGCGAACTAATAGAATCTAGTAATTTTGCGGAGATTATGCAGAATGAGGTGCGTAGTCGTTTCATGGATATAATTTCTGCATATCGTGTAGATGTGGATATTACTGGAAAACCATTAATAATACCAATAGAATCCAAGAATCTAGTTTGTTTTGTAAATAAACAAATACCTTCTAGTATAGAGGTAAATGTGGTATTTAGTATTTATAAAGATGAAAAAGGTGTAGAATATATAGACTTTGTAGAATACCATTATAACGGATTAATACGTAAGCATACAATGTATTATGAAGATGGTATAATTGGAGAATATGTTAAAGATATAGAAGAAAGTATGGCATTCAGTGGAAAATATAAAGTATCTCCTGTTATTGTATTTAAGCATAATACGGTTAATAGTGAGATTTATGGAACTGATCAATATAGATACTGGTCACCTTCTATGCTAGCTGGTATGCGCGAGTTGCAGAATATACTTAGACTTGGTGAGCGTACTCGTGAAATGATACGCAAGGTTCCTAATTCTGCCATACGTAAAAATCCAGTTGATGGTAGCAGCGTATTTTATAATAAAGGTACAATCGGATATGATAATAATACAGACGGAAATAGTCCTGAAATTGAGTATGTTGTACCTGAAATACGCATGGATGAAGCTGTTAAGGCATTAGACCAAGCTATTAGACAGATAGCGATGGATACTCAACTTGGAGTGGCCTTCTTTTCCTTGGATAGTTTAGGGTCTAGACTTTCTGCAGAAAGCATTAGAGCGGCTATGTTTCCTGCTAGATTAGAGGCTAAACGTATGGTTACCGAAATGAAACCAGCTGTGCGTGAGCTAATAATTAAACTTGGATATATAGCAGATATAGATATTAGCGGGGCCAAGATGTCTATTGAATTTTATGATGGATTCCCTAAAGATGAACTCAATGATATTAAAGCCATACAAACTAGGCTTGAAAGTAATAAACCATCTATAACTTTAGAAGATGCCATAATGAAGTTAGATAGAGTACCTCTTAGGGTAGCTAAACAAAAAGCAGAGGAAATAAGGGCTGAACAATTAAAATATGAAAATAGCAATAAGATAAATGAGGTAGAACAAATAATTGAAAATTCGGATACAGATAATGAATTAGATTTAAATAAAGCAGATAGTGAGTATGATAAAGATGGTTTATTAGCCCATGATTTAGCTCCTAATTCTGGTAAAAGTGGCATTAGTAAAGTAGGGAGATTTGTTGATGATACAGTGTGGGATAACCAGATGATACCTAAACCTCGAGATATACCTCAAGGTATAATACAATGAGTATATAGACATAAAATATATCCTCTCCGTTAATAACTAATTATAAGAAGGAGGTGATTATTAAATCATGAAAATTAAAGAAATTAATCACAAGGGATTAAAGGATAACGTTGAAGTAAATGAAAAAGATCTCGAATTAATTAATAAGTATACATTAGTACCTTTGAATAAAAATGATGTATATACTTTTAAGGTGCAAATATGTGATAATGATGTAGATCGTGTTGGGGATAAAATGACAGATGGCTTTCTTGAACAAGTAGCCGAACATATAACTGGAGTAACTGGACTCAAGGATCATGACTGGAATGTTGAAAATCAACTTGCCCGTTTGTATGATGCTGAGATAGTGACAGATGATAGCACCACAATATTAGGTGAACCTCGTAAATATGTGTTAGGTAAAGCATATACATTAAGTAAGAATGAGGATCTAATAGATAATATTAATGCTGGTTTATTGAAGGAAACCAGTATCAGTTTTAATAGCAAGAATGATACTTGTAGTATATGCGGTATGCCTATGGTTAAAGATGAGAATGATATTGGGCATTGTAGTAATAGACATATTGCAGGAAATTATTATGATGGAAAATTGTGCTATAATAAAATAGACCAACTTGAGGATATTTTAGAATGGTCTTTGGTTGCTGTGCCTTGTCAACGCAAGGCTGGTATTAATAGTAAAAATATGGGGGGTAGCAACATTATGAAAAAGGCTGAACTTTTGATTAGACAGTTCATATCCAGTAAGTCTTATGACAAGGCAGACCCAGAGGATAAAGCTGCCTTAGATGAGGTAGTAGACAAGGCTGAGGACATTGAGTTGTCTGATGAGGACATTCGCAAGTTAATAGACGAAAACGGGAAGTTGAAAAATAAGGTCAAGGAGCTTGAAGACCAGGTTAAGGCTGCTAATGAAGGTCGTGAAAGAGATAAGATTGAGGCTATTGTTAGTAAGGGTATCGATGAATTAAAACCATTAACTGAAAAAGTTAAAGAAATGATGCTCAAGGATATCCCTTGGGATTCTTTAAAACTAGAGGATGGGCAGATTCCTGGAATGAATGACGTCTTTGCAGGAATTAAAGAAAGTTATAAAGGGTTATATGAAGATATTACAGACACTAAAGGTTGTGGAGACGGAGATATAGAAAATAAAAATGTTGAAATTAAGGAGAACCTTGAGACCCCAGAAATTAAATCCAAAGGTCTTAAACATAGTGGCATTACATTTGGTGTTAATACCAAGTGTGTAAAGAATAATATGAATATGAATTTGAAGCCAGGCATTTATTTTGATTAATAGGGGGTAATAAAGTATGTTTACTGTGTATGATGGTATTGAGGCATATGCGCGTAAGGCTAACTCTGGATTATATATAGCTTGCAAGACTGCTATATTTAATAATCCTCAGAATCAGATCCTTACTCCTAAGGGTAAGGTTACCCGTGTGCGTCAGTATGAAAGTGGAATGGCAGGCAACTACTCTAAAACAAAAGGTTGGTTAACTACCTATGGAACTGGAAAAGGGATACAGTGGGTAGATTACAAGGCCGAATTTGATAGAGCTAAGATCCTTACCACTGATGCCATTGATGAGGAGCAATCTTTTGCAGTTGGAATGACTCCAAGTATTGAACTCCTGAACGCTGACTTCCTCGATAACCAGCTCCCGAGGGAGATAGATGCCACAAATATAGCTAAGTGGTACTCCCAAATTCCTGCAGCTAATAAATATGTTAATACCGATACTGGATTTGGTACCGATTCAGATAATATTCTGGCAACCCTAAATAATCTGGACAGACTCATTTTTAACTCTGGTTATGACAGAGACACCGTACTCTTCATGAATGCTGAGGCATATGCGAATATGATTAGTGCCATTCAGAATAAATTTGGTCTTGCCTCTAATGTCCTTATGGAAAAGCAGGCCACTGTGTATATTGATACTGGACTGGGCGCCTTAATTAAAGGTACCGATAGTATGATTAAAGTGAATATTACATTTGAGGTATATGGCCACTTCCTGATTGTACGAGTACCAGATGATCGTATGTATAGTAAAATCATAATGTTTAGTGGAGATCCTGATGATGAGGGCCAGGAGGATGGCGGATATGCTCCTGATTATGATGATGAAGACTTTACTAATATTGCTTTACTGGCTATTCCTATAGAGGCAGCATTCACCAATACCCGGTATATGGTAGATAATTTCCTGTATCCTGCTTTTTTACAGACTAATCCTTATACGTCTGTAGATATGAGGGAGTTAAATCGGAGAATGTATGGCAATGTGGAGATAAATAATGCTGGTATTAACCAGAAGGCTAATGCTTTTGAGTATGATATACGTGCCATTTACGGTGGAAGTTTATTTGATAATAGGGCTCGTAACTGTTTTGCTGTTACAGGCCCTGTGGGTCAACAAGACATACCTACAGAATCTATAACGGTAACTGGGGCTGAAGGTGCTACTACTGTAGCCTCTGGTAGCACTTTATTAATGACTGCTACAGTATTACCTGCTGATGCTACAGATAAGACGGTTGTGTGGAGCGTAGAGGCAGGAACTGGTACCGCTACAATTTCCGATGGTGGTCTTTTAACTGGTGGGGATGCTGGTACCGTTACAGTTAAGGCTACCCAAGGCACAATAGTAGGTTCATTAACTGTTACTGTTACAGAGTAACGGTTAGTTATAAGAGTACCCTGGCAATAGCTGGGGTACTCTAAAATTAAAATGGGGGTATATTATGACATACATTAAATTCACGAATGGGTCAACAACCCGTCTATTAAACATGAATAATGAAGTGGCGCAGCGTGAAGCTGAAGACGATGGGTTTTATATGGTGATGGGAGAAGATGGGATACCTGCTCATATTGAATCTTCCGAACTTTTGAATAATAACAGAGATAGAGATGCTAGACTTGTAGCGTTAGCTAATAAACTAGCTTCTAAGAATAATAACAATATAAGAAGAAATAACTTAGTCAAATCTAAATAATTTTAAACAATTATATGACTACATAAAAAATATTGAGCATATAGAAGACTTTTAGAATAAATAGAATAATATTTACCAAGTTCAAATAATTTTAAACAATTATATGACTACATAATAAATAGTGATCATATAGAAGACTTTTAGAATAAATGAGTAAATAGAATAAATTGAATAAATTGAGTAATATTTACCAAATCCAAATAATTTTAAACAATTATATAGCTACATAAGAAATATTGAGCATATAGGATACTTTTAGAACAAATGGATTAAATAAAGTAAATAGAATAATATTTACCAAGTCCAAATAATTTTAAACAATTATATGACTACCTAAAAATATTGAACATATAGAAGAATTTTAGAACAAATTGAATAATATTTTATTATATATGATTATTATTAAGTAGAAAATTTTCTTAATTAGAAAATTTTCTTACAGAAAATTTTCTAATTCGGGAAATAAATATGTCGGGAATATGAAAAAGTGAGGGATTACGGGGTGTTTGGGAGTAATATATGAGGTGTAGGGGATAAAATATTTAGGGGTGTAAGATATTTAGGAGTGTAAGATATTTAAGGTAAGAAAACTTTCTGGTTATTATTAATTGATTTTTAGTATTTTTACTTGATTAAAGATTAGTGTAACTAGAAAATGAAAATTGAATATATTTTATAAGATAGAAATTAGCTAGTTGTATAATATATAGTCTTTAAGATATTTAAGAGAATATATTTTGAAAATGATTAATACAGATGAGGTGAGATGGATGCTTACCGTTGGAGTTGATTCTTATGTAACATTAGAGGATGCTAATGATATAGCAGCTGCTACATCTTTGAGTTCTGACAAGGCATATCAGAAATGGTTAACCCTAACAGATAGTGATAAGGAGGTCCTACTTCGTAATTCTTGTAGGGATATTAACTCCCTCAAGTTTGATGGTAGACGTAAAAACTTATCTCAGGTGTTAGAATTTCCTCGTGTAGATGTTTCTGCTTCTGGGCTTGGATACAGATTATATACTGGACAACTATATGATAATGGTTTATATAGCAGTGGAAATTCTGATGGTGGACTTTCTATGGCACGCCAGGCTCAGGTAATAAACGCCCTGTATGCCGGATATTACAATGATATAGTAACTGACACAATGGCTATGAATATACAAGGAATTACTTCTAAAAGGGCTGGACCTATTAGTGAGAGTTATAACAGGAATAGTAACGGTACTAATACTAGTAGTAATAGCAGGGATGCCTTAATAGGTATCTATACTAATAAGGTATACAGCCTTTTGGCTCCTTGGTTAAATGATAGCAGAATAAGCTATTAAGTAAGGAGGTATGTCTAGTGGATAATTTAGTAGACATTGTGGCTAAACTTGGTTTTCCCATAGCGTCTTGTATGCTGTTAGGTCTATTATTTTATAAAATAATCATAAGAATCATGGATGAAAATAGGGATCGTGAGAACAAGTTTAGCGAACAAAATAATAAGATGATTGAGGCTAATAATAATTATAGTAATACACTAAAAGATGTAGCCAATACCATAAATATAAGTAATGAGACTAATAGATTGCTAGTGGATAAAGTGGATATGCATTTAAGTAGCATAGATGAAAGTATCAAGGATATTAATGTTAAATTAGATAAGAAGGAGCAACATAAATGAGTAATTTTATAATTAGTAATAGTCAAATAATTTTAGTTGTATTAGCTTTTGTATTACTCATACTATATAAGGTCAATAGACGTGAAGTTATGCATAAGATAATTTTAGGTTTAGTGGTGCAAGCTGAAAAAGAATTAGGTAGCGGCACTGGTGAACTTAAGTATGCATACGTAATATATAAGTTATACAATAGTTTGCCAAGTGTGTTAAGATTATTATACACTCGCAAGGAGATTGATACTTATATAACTGAGGAGGTAGCTAAATTAAAAGAGATATTGTCTAAAGGTATTAACCTTAACAGTTATGAAGATGAGATATACATTAAGGCTATTAGCAAGGATAATATTAAGTAACATATATAGAATACATTGAGTTTTCCATTATTCTTTCTTTTAGTAAAAATATAATTATGTTATGAACAAAAATTAACCTAATTAAATAAATTACCCAACATACAAAAAATTAAGGTATACATTATATAAAAATTATATATAACATTAGAATAATTTTTAATATACATTATATAGTTTTGATTTTTAGTAATTTTGAGTAATTTTTAGTAATTTTGAGTAATTTTGAGTAATTTATATAGTTATAATATAAATATAAAGACAGGTGATATACATGGATATGACTAAATATATGACATTTAAAGCTAAATGGACTCCATGTATAGACATGGATGAGGATACTAGAACATTAATATACGGAGACGAAATTGAAATTAATGTATTTAAATATGGCAAGGATGTATTTGTGCGTGAGGATAGTTCTGCTACGACAGTGTCTGCTCAAGCTTATCTAACATTAGAAGAAGTTAAACCTAAGGATATACTGGATGGGCAGATAGTTAGGAGTGTTAATAATTACCCAGAAAGCTGGAATAATAACGTAATTTTGTATGAGTGCCTTACTTGGAATGAGTGATAATTTATGAGTATTAGTATAGAATTTAATAAAGATATAGTACTTAGAAATATTTTAAGTTGGACTGGATATATTGCATACAACAAATATAAAGAAGGCATACTAAATGATAATTATAACATACATAATATATTTGAATTAAATAAAGATGTTAAATTATTATTAGCATACAAGATATTGCGTAGATCTATATTATATACCCCTGTAGACACTGGTAGATTAAGAAATAGTGTATATATTGAACCATATGAGGACGGATATGAAATAGGTTATAATTGTGACTATGCTATATACGTGCATGAAATAGGTGTTAATTGTCATAGATATCCTACACAATACAAATATTTAGAGGATGCGGCTTTTGAGATACTCAATGAATATAAAGTTGATAATAATATTATATTAAATATAACAATGCAATATAATCCCTTGAGAGTATTTGTAGGAGTTAGTAATCCTCCAGGAGAAAGTTTATTAGGTATTAAAGCAAATGAGAAATTGTTAAACAATCCTGACACATATGAAAAATTATTAAATGACTTTATGAATTTTGATTATGACACAGGATCTGAGGCTGATAAAGTATATTATAGTAAAATGAATGATTTCTTTAACTATTATGAAAATTATAGGCATCTGAATACCATGGACATAATTAAAGAATGGAGTGATAGAAAGAGGCATAGATTGGGGTGATATTTAGTGGAACAATATGCTTTATATTTAGTAATTAAAGAAATAATTGATAATTTAGGATATAATTTTAAGACATCATTTAATGATTATGATATTAACGGTGATAATGTCATAGGTATAATATTTAAAGGTGGAACTAATCCTCAGTATAGAGAATTGAGCACAGGCAAGTATTACGGATACACTAATAGGGTGCAGTTAATTATACAAAGCGGCTATACTAAAGCCTCCCTACTCAACACTTTAAGTATTCTAAAAAATATAAGAGATATCCTCACTTCAGGCATAATTAATAAAGTATATAGAGCAGGTTCAATGAGGAACTCTGGAGGAAGATTATTTATTAATGATAACTCTGGAAATGATAACTCTGGAAATGATAACTCTGGAAATGAGGTATATGTGTGGATAACTAGAACTCATTTAATCGGAGATGTTGAGTTTAAGTCCAAATCGTCTCAAACACGGAGCATTTATAGTATAAATATGATGTTCGAGTATTTCATAAAACTAGATACAGATGGGGGTAATTAAGATGGCACAGGATTATTTTGTATTGAGCAATTTTGGTGTAAGATACTTCATTAAAGACTATGTGGATTCAGATACGGTACCAGCATCAGCTACGGTGGAGGATGAGATAACTTCTATAATTAGTTGTGATCTTGGTACATTTAATAAAGAGAATACCAAGTATAGAACTCTCAACTCTAATGGTTGGGAATTTGTGGCTCCCCTTGGCAATAGTACAGAGGACGGGACCTTTGAGTGTGTCCGTGAGGGTACAGGTGGGATATATCAAGGGGGTCCCGGAACAACTACATATCAAAAAATCAAGGACTGGTTCCTGAAGGCAACTGCTGGAGCTGGTGTAGCTTCTCCAAAGTGTATAATTGAGATAATTCCTCGTGGGGATTCTAATATAGAAGGGACATGCTATTATGTCATCCCAAACCAGTGGGCGCCTGGTACCAAGGACACAGAGACTGGTCAGGAGTATAGTTTCAGTGTAACTCCTTTTGGTCCACAGGTACCCATAACTGTGAGTCATACACCTGCTTCTGGTGATGATCCAGAGACTTGGACATTTACCAAAGTAGTAATATCTTGATAATAATTTAATTATAGAATAGTGTGTAAAAAGGGGGACACATTATAAAGTGTGTCCTCCTTATTTTAAGACAAATAAGGGGGTATTTAATCATGAATACAATAAAAAATAATATTGATAATAATGAGGAAGTTGCCAGATTAAATGAAAGTACCTTTAATATGGCTATGGAAAAACTAAGCAGTTATAATTTAAAGTGGACATTTCGGAGTATTAATTATATATTGAATACATGCAATGTGTCTTTTGGGCAATTACGCAGCTGTGTATATATAAAAGACGGACAAGGATATTTCGATTATATTAAAAGTAGCCTATATTTAATAAAGGCTGGACTTGTAGGATCTGGTCAATATAAGGAAACTGATACAGATAAATTGGATAATAGAGCATATGACATAATTGAGGACTGGAGAGATAATTTTGGGTTTATCGGTACCCTTCACCTTTTAATAATCCATGAAATGGAAATTAAACATTTTTTTATGGGTACGGCAGATCAGGCCGTAATGAATCATCTAAGCTTGAAGAACTTGCAGTCAGATTTGGTACAAAATCTTCGACTGGAGGACTTGGAAGAAAAGATAAAGCAGGCTCAAGCTCTGAGTACGACTATCTAATAGAGGGGCGTAAACAATTTGATAAAACCATAAGAACTGCGGGTGAAATAGGTGTCAATTATAATGATTTGATGAACATGGATATTAGGATATTTAACAATTTAGTAGATGGATATATATTTAATAGACAGACCAGAATGAATGATGAACTAAGAATCGGTCATTTAATATCCGGTAAAATAGCCGAGGCTGTTTGGGGTTCAAAGAATTTCAAAAAACCTTTCAAAGATATAAAATTGATTGATGAAGATGACGTAAACACATCAAGAAATAAGCGTGTATTTGCTACATTAAAAGCCAAGGGTTTAATATAGTGAGGTGATAGCAGTGGCAGATAAGACATTTAATGAAAGTGGTATAGGTGACTTTAATAAAGACCTTGAGGCTAATATTAAAATGCTAGAGCGTCTAAGTAAAGCTGCTGATAAAGCCTCTGGCAGTGTTGATGGACTAAGTGATACATACAATAAATTAGCACAATTAGCAGAAGGTAAACTACAGTTTAAGGTATCTGGGTTAAGATCACTTAAGTTTCTAATAGACATAGATGATGCTAAATTTAGTAAATTAACTAGAAACCTTGAACAGTTAGATAATATTAGTAAGAATTTTGATATACAATTTAATGTATCTGGAATAAAAGATATTAACAGATTACAAAATATAAACATAGAAAAAATTAAGGAAAGTATGAAGTCTCTAGAGGAGGTAGCTAGGGACTTTCAGACTATAGACATAAGTAATACTATAAATGTATCAGATGATTTAGTTAAGGGTCTGTCTCGTTTAGAGAGGCTTTCTAGATTTGATGTTAATAATTTATCAAATGCATTAAAGGGTATAAAAGAAGCATCTAAGGACTTTGAGGATATTAATATAGATGCTGTTATAAATGTATCAGATGATTTAGTTAAGGGTCTGTCTCGTTTAGAGAGGCTTTCTAGATTTGATGTCAGTAAATTAAATAATACTATAAAAGAGTTGCAAGATGTAGCAAGGGAGCCCATTAATATAGATATGAACATTAATATTAATGAGGGTGAACTTGCTAAGTTAAAGGAATTAAATGAGCTATTAAAAAATTATAAGCTTATAAATAAAATTAATAATACAAGTGGTGGAGGTAATACAGGTAGTAGTACAAGTAATAAGAATAAGTCTAAGAATGATTTATTTTTTACACTTACTAGATTATCAGATACTGCTACTTCTGCAGCTAGGCCATTAAGTAGTTTAGCTGGCAATATAACTAAATTAGGACTGGCTAATGGAGGTACAATAGCTGCTATAGCATTATTAGCTAAAATAACAGTTGAGGCCCAAAAGAATACATCTAACTATGCTAGGTCTCTTATGGTTATGAATAAGGAACTAAGTGAATTAGATAAGCGTAGTATTGAAACTACTAATAAATTAAATATACTAAATAATAGAATGAGTAATCTAATGCAGGGACTTGGTGATCTATTATCCCCTTTCTTAGACCTTATAGTAGATTTAGCTGAAGCTGCTACTTCTTTTTTACCAGATGATGAACGTAAAGATATAAAAGCTAAATACTTAGATAATGTAAGTGGATCAGTACATCAGAGTGGAATGACTAAAAATACTAGCAATGTACTTGCTAGTAATACATATAATGTGGCATTAGGACTAACAAATAAGTTTGGTGAGAAGGCAAGTGTAATAGCAGATAAATTGGCTAAAGCTTGGATGACTGGTTCTGATGCAGCCAAGGATTATGGGGTAGTCCTTAATGATAATGTATTAACTGGTTATCTATGGTCAAAGGGAATTGATATTGCGAATGTAGAAATTACAGATGCAATGAAGCAATACTATAGATACCAGTTGATGGTGGATCAGACTTCTGGAAAAGTAACTGATTCAATGATTAAAGACTGGACTTCCTTAGGATTTATAATAGATAAAACCAAAGGAAAATTATTTAGTTTTGATGAAGTTATACAATTAGTAGCAGCAGATCCTACAATACCAGAGGTCACTGGCAGTGCATACTTAAATGATGAAAGTAATAACACTGATAAAAAGATTCCTCCAGTAGTTACACCTTGGGGGACTAATACATATGGACCCAATCCTGATAGTTTACCTGTATTTGAACCTGTAACAGTTCCCGTACTGTTTGATGTTCCTGACTACATACCAATACCATCATTTGAACCTGTTAATATACCTGTAATAATACCTGTAACAATACCAGGTTTTGATAGTATTCCTGGTTTACAAGGTGCTCTTGAGAGATTACCTGGTATAGTCCCTGTTGAGATACCGGTTACAATACCAGGTTTTAATAGTATACCTTGGTTGCTTAATTACTTTAATTTATTAAGTAATACTGCATGGTTAGCCACCCTAAATATAATGATACCCGGTTTGAATTTAGCTCCTGTTGCCTTAACATACCTTGAGACAATAGCTAAGGACTGGATAGCTACTGTGGACATAAAAACTGTAGGATTAAGTGTCCTTGAAAGGGTTGAGGCCCTTTTAGCTAAAGTTGCTGCCTGGTTACAAGCATTAGGTCAGAATATTAAAGCAGGAGTTACAAGTACTATAAGCACTGTACGTAATGATGCTACTAATAAAGTTAATAGCATTAAAAATAATGTAGTATCTTTTGGTACTGGATTGGCTGGTGCTACTGGTACTGGGTTAATAGGCGCTTGGGCTCCAACTTCTGCTAATGCATATGGTGGTGGATTTAAAGGTGCATTACTTGCTGACTTAGACTTAAATGCTGCTAGGTCTAGGTTAAAATCATCTACTGCTGAAGGTTATACTACTGAGCAATTAAGAAATGCTACTAGCAGCTATATAGGCTATAATCTTAATCCTGCTAATAAGAATAGTGGTTCTAGATACATGTTAGAAGGAGCTGTTGCTTCTGCTTTAGTAGCTGGAGGTATAGCTACATTACCAGAAGCAGCTGGGGCTTTGGCTTCTGCTGGTTCTAATGGTCTTGCTGCATTAGCAGAGTTTATAAGTGGTCTAGGACAGTTAACTCCCGCCCTTGTTCCAGCCTTTGCTGAAGGTGGCATAGGTACCCGTGAAATACATAATGCTACATTATTTGAGGGCAATAAGAAGGAAGCAGTAATACCTCTTGAAACTAGTGAGGGTATAGATTATTTAGCAGATGCCATGAGTAGGGCTGGGGCTGGCAATAATACTTCTTCTGGTGATATAGTCATTAATTTAACTCTGAGTGGTCTTAATCTCGCCAATAATGATGCTGAATGGGAAAGAGTAGGACGTAAGATAGGTGAAATAATAGACATACAAAGACAGAGGCGGGGTGAATTAAATTATGGCAGTAGCTTCTAATATAAGTAAGTATACAATAAACGGGGTAGAGATTCCTGTCTACCCTACTTCTGTTGTATGTAGCGATAATCTTGTATCCAAGTCTTGGAATAATATGTATGGCGAATTTGTGGATATACCAGTTAACCTGAAGGCTAAGGTTAACTGGATATTTGACATAGTACCTGATAGTAGCAATAATGAATTAGATTCTTCTGGTCTTGAGATACTATATAATGAAATGATTAGGCAATATATAATAGATAATAAATCTCGCTTTTTTGAGATAAATACATACTTTCCTGGTGTTGGGTTTATCAGTGGAACATTTTATTTGGGAACTCCTACCACATTCACCAGTAAGGATACATATGGTCCTGATGGCAAGATAAATTATTGGCAAGTTGAACTCCATTGGATTGAAGTTGATGGTATTAGGTTGAATAGTCCTTTAACTCCAGCTATTAACAATAACATATTAAATATAAATGGGCATAAAATTATGACCAATAAAAATACAGAAATAAAGGATATAGTTTAGGGGGTATGTAATAATGGCTGTTTTGGATACAACCTACTGGAAAGGGGAACCCCTTAAACTAGTTATTAAGTTTGATAGTAATAATTTATACACAGTGTATAGTGATAAATCTTATGATGGTAATACTAATAACTTTATAAAAGAAGTCAACTTTAATTTGAGTGAAGGAAATAGTAATGTTAATCCTTTAGGAATAGCAGTTAGTAATAGTGTTAGCCTGAAACTTTACGATGAAAATGATTACCTATCACCAGCTAATATAGAATCTCCATATTATGGTAAAGTAGTGAATGGAGTGGAGTTGGACCTATTTATAAGCTATGACGGAACTAGTTGGGAGCCATACGGTACATATTATGCTACTGCCTGGTCTGGCGGTTTTGAAGAGGGATGGCATGGATTAGTTAATGTGTATGCTGATGATAAACTAAACACAATCGGTAATATGGATCTTCCCGAACTTCCAGCATACGCTAATGTTGAAGCTGGTGACCTGATATCTAATGTCATGGCTGGTATCGGTATTAGCATATATGAATATACCATAGACCCCAGTATAAATAGAAGTATGATGTTTGGTATAGTAGCTGGCAATAAGGTAAGGGACTTTTTGAATAATATATGCCAGTTATTGCTAGCTCGTGTAATAATAGACAGACAAAATATAATTAGATTTGTACCTGCATTAAGAGTATATGACCAAGGTAATGAGTTAGACATAGATAGTAATTATACTGGGGTTCTTGTAAATAAGAATAATAATAATATAGATTATAATAAAGTAATAGTTAAATATCTTGAGGGTGGATCAATTTCCAGAGGCAATTTATTTAGGGATAATAGCCATACATTGAGTGTTGGTAGCAATGTTATAACAGATATAACATTTAGTCATAGAGCTTTAAGTATAGAACAGATTAAAGTATTATTTGACAAGAATAGTTATAATAGTAATATTGAAAGTGTTAGTTACCGTGGATATCAAAATGGGATACAATTAAATATAGATGTAACTGGTGAAGATATACTTGAGTGTAATTTACTAGGTGAGGGATTATTAATTAGTACCACAGATAAATACATAGTGTTAGATATAGATAATACTACAATAGTAGGTGGAAGAGCCTATGAATTTGATACCAAGCAGATGATGTCCAGCAGTAATGCTCAAAGTATAGCTAATGACCTTAGAAATTATATTAGTATAATTAGTAGAAATATAATCATGAGTGGGACTGCACTAACCCCCAAATTATATATAGGGGACAAAGTAATAATTAGCAATACAGATACATTATATGATGGAACTTATAAAATAGTTGGAATGAATATAGTATTTAGTGAAAATTATAGTATGGATATAACAATGATACGTGTAAGTTGAGGAGAGGTGTTTATCAGTATGGCTTTAGTAAATGATAATATTACATATTATAATAAAAACATACTCAGGTCTCTTCCTAACTGGAACATATTAAGTAATGCCTCAGTATCTGGTGAGTATATAAGTATAGGGTCTGGGGGCATAGCTGGAGTGGACTTAAGCAATGATTATTATAACGGACTTAAAGCTTCCCAGTATAGACAATTAGTATTAAGCATAAATGCTCCTGTTACTGATTTATACAATTATAGAGACTATATTGAGGTAGTTATACGTGGAGTATACAAAGATAACCAAGGACAAGTATTAGCAGCATATTATAGTATAAATATAACACTATTACTAAATAATTATAATTCTAACATATTAAATATGACACGTGTTATTAGTATGGAAAATTATGATTTTAATAATCTTACGGTATATGTGATTAATCATACCACTTCCACAGTTATACTCCAGTCATGCGAAATGAAGCGTAGTCAAGATGTTAGTGGATCCCAGATCGGGGAGAGTATCGGTTGGGGTATTACATTAAATGAAGTTAAAGCCTATTTAGATGGCTGTGAAATCTTCTATGATGGGGTTGAAAAGCCTGATAAATTATGGTGGATGGAGGATAGCTCTGGCAATTTTAATGGAATAAATGTTAATAATGAGCGTATGATTAGGTTTAGTCGGATTAACGAAATACTCCTTGATTAATTTGATAGATATACATTTGGTTAAAAATTAGGTATACATTACACAATATACATTGTTATGAATTTTTTTAAAGAAGTTGAGTTAGTTATAACACTAAAAAATTAGTATACATTAGGTATTTTTTGGGGTATACATTTGGTTAAAAATTGAATATACATATTATAAAATTTAGTATACATTAGGGTGCTAAACAACTTTTTAAATAGAAATTGTTATATGATTAATATAATATAGAGAGATTAGAATTAATTTTTTACTTTAAAAATTCAGATAATAACATACTAGTTAGAGCTATAACATTGAAATTAGGATTAGGAAGCCTGGAGGTGATAACATTGAAGTATGATAGTTGGGATGATTTCCTATACTTTATTGTTGGTGCTAGTATAGCCTCTGGTAGAGTGTTTTGGGTTGGTGAAGATGGCAAGACCAATAAGGGTTTAAATGATATTGAGACTTCTGTTAGTATAAGCAGAGATAGAAATGTGGCCACATTATCTGTAAGGAGAGTGAATCATAGTGAGTAGTGAATTTGACTTTACAGATAATCAGTGGTACAATTTTATATGTGGATTTCATGCTGGATTAAAACTAAAGGACTTATCATTGCCAGCTTTAGACAATAATAGATTATTATTTCCTATAGGTGTAGGTGGATGGGGTTGTATAGGTATAGGTATACCCACAATGAAATATGAGGGCAATAATACTGGTATGATACCAGTATTTACTCATGATGTGGATATAGATTACTCTGGATTTTCTGTTAATATACAATGGGATAATAATAGACTTAGATTTGATGGGGTTACCGAGGGACAATTTGGTACCATAGGAGATAGTAGCAGTTCTGCAGATATCAGATATACCTATAATAATGGCAATTTTAAAGCTCGAGGTATTAGGGATAGATCTATTATATTTGAGGAGCCTATTATATTATTCTATATTAATGTAACAATAATAGACACAATAACTGTAAACAGACCCATAAATATAACTTTAAATAGTAATAGTAATACTGATCTAAATTATACTACATTATTAAAGTGGGTAGATATAGGGGAGGGACAATGGTATAATTATTTCATAACTCCTATTGTAAATGTGAGTGGAGCAATAGTTAGTGATTATATTGAAGATAATAGTAGTACCTCTACATTAGGAGATGAGTCAGGGGTATCCGTAAGTGGATCCCCCTCTGGGGTTTATATAGGTCAGGCATTTACCTCTCCTGGAAATATAGGGGCAGTACCCATATATTCCAATAGTAACATAAATGATAACTTTCCTTATAATGGGATACATATTAATTTAACAGTAAAAGATGATATAGATTTATTTAGATACATAAGGTTTGTTGGCAATGAAGATTTTTCATTAGATATAAATAGAACTAATGACGATGAAGGATACACTGTATTTGATATAATAGCTACACGGAGCGAATCATTAATAGATTCAGTTACGTTTTGTTATATGATATATGAGATAGAGGATACCACATTAACGCAATATAAAATACCTTTAATAAATAATATAAGCGAATTAATGAACTGAGGTGATATAATGGCTATACTTGGAGTAGCTAAATGGAATGGCAGTATAGTTTATTATACAAATACCTCTGGTGGAAAATCTTATCAATGGCCAGATAGTAGCAGTGGTGGTGGTGGTGGAATCTCTGGTGGTGGTGAAATTTGGTCTTCTGTTGAACAAATAATATGGATTAAATATGATGGAGCTCCTGCATATCCTGTATATGTTAAACCTGGATATAATGATATTAGATTTTGGATACCCACATTATTTCCAGATGATGCTTGGATTGAGGCTAAATTAGAAATAATAGCTCCTTCTGGATATATATTAATACCAGCAGGTTTTGAGTGGGATGTTATTACGGGTGAAAATGCTCCTCCACCTCCTCCTAATAGTAAACGTATAGATAAAATTAAATTCAGAGATTATTATGATATAGTAATTAATTATATACCACCTCCTCCAACTGGAGACCCCGTCATAGATGAAATAACATTTAATGATATATATGATACAGATATTAATACAATACATAATGAGCAATTAGATAATATAGATAATTTTGAAGTAATAGATATAAAAAGCGTAGATATATTGACTCCTATACCTCCTGGAGGTTACGGATTTATAGAAAACATGTCATTTAATGACCTAACAGACACACTAAAGCAATATATAGATACATTAAATAATGGCAATATAGATAATTTTGGATTAATAGATATAAAAAGCATAGATATATTGACTCCTATACCTCCTGGAGGTTACGGATTTATAGAAAACATGTCATTTAAAGAATTAGTAGATACAATAAAGCAGTATATAAATAAATTAACTAATAGCAATATAGATAATAGCAATTATACAGATGTGTATGATATTGACATTAATTAATAAGGGGGTATAGATGTGGATACTACATTTAAGGTTGAGGGGTTTATTGAGGTTGAGTTAATTAACAAAAAAGATAATGTGAGACGTATATATAGAAAACATAATACATTGACTAAAGGTGGAGCGCAGATGTTTTTTGCTCGAAGTGCTGGAGCTTTGCTCAAGATGGCTGGGGATGGCTTTGGACAAGTTTATTGTTTTGATAACTGGACCGGGAGATACCAGAATGTAAGGTATAGTAGAAATGAGGATACTCCTATTACTAATGTATTAGCTAATATAGATTCAACAATAGCGTCTAATATGACTGATGCAGCCACATTTTTAGACATATATAATGATAATTTTGATAGTACAGATAAAGTAATAGGGTATGCTAACCTTAATTTAAGTCCAGACAATGACGGAAAACAAGGTACTGTTGATTATAGTAAGGGTGAATATGTGGTAGATGGATATACCCGTGCTATGCGTTGGTATTATAAACAAGGTATAGCTTCTGGTACCTTTAACTGTATCGGTATGATGGGCAAGCCTTTAGCTACTAGCTCATATCCTATAAATAATGGTTGTGTATTTGGCAAGATATTAGATAAAGTAAATAGATGTTATACTAACTATGTAAATAATAGTACTGCCTTTTGTCCCCCAGGAGTATCAGGTATAACCGATAATGATACAATACTGCTTAATTTTAACCAAGATAATATTAGTAGATGGAAATATAGTATTAGTACCGGTGAGATAACTGAGGTACCTTCTAATGATACCTTCTGGGTACCATTTAAATATGATAGTAGCTATGGAAAATTAGTAGACTATTTTGTAGATAGTGGATATTTATATTTACTATATATAACTAATAGGGATTATTATAATAATGGTTATTATTCTGTAGCAGTATATAATATAAATACACAATCTTTTGTAACATCCTACCAAAGAGGTGGATCTGGTTATTATATAAATAGCTGTCATTTTTTAAGATATAATAATAATGTGTATGTGACATGGAATAGTAGTGTAGAAAATAGTGGAAACACTAGCCAGACAAGTAGGGCCTCTAAATTAAGTAATAATGGTACCTATTATAATAGTATGAGCAATGTAAGTGATATAGCTAGTGAGTTAGGTATAACATTGCCTACTGGACTAAGTGATAAAATTATGAGCTTTGGAAATTACGGACAAAATTATATAGTAAATATAGGCGAGACTATGATAATAACCTCTAGTTTATCAGCTATACATGCTAATATGCTAGGGCAGTTACCCCCTTTGAATATGGGTGGAATGCAAGCTATTGTACCATTCTCTGCTGGAAGTAATATAGGCTTTCTAGGTATCGGATGCCCTAATGCTGCATATAATAGTTCAAGTATACAAAGTAATTTCTGTACAGATGCCTATTGGTATACTAAAATGAACTCTCCTACCACAGAATATACAAGTAATTTCTTAGAATCAGGCCTATTTTTAACATTAGACGGATGGTGGACTTCTTTATTATCCTTTGCTATTTTGAATACCCCCATAACCAAAGGGGATAACGATGAGATGTATGTTACATACGGCTACAAGGTAGTAATATAACATAATAAAATTAAAAGGTCTGTGCACACTAAAACAATCTAAATTTAGTACGCACAGGCCTTAAAATATACATAATTTGCATATACACACAGCACGCGTAAAGGATAACTCTAAGGGGAAAATCTAATTATTTGAATCTAATAGAAGATAGCAACAATTAGCGAAACTAAATAATTTGAGAAAAAAGAAAGCAGTTGCGATCTGGAATACGGAAAAAATTCAAAATAGAGGAAGCATTTGTAATATAGAATATAAAAATATTTAGGAAAAAAAATTCAAAATAGAGGCATATATAATATAAAAAATAAAAATATTTGGAAAAAATTAAAAATATTTAGGAAATAATCGGTATGACATTATTAAGAATATGGAAAAAATTCAAAATATGGATCCTGTATAATGGAAAAAATTAAAAATATTTAGGAAATAATCGGTATGACATTATTAAGAATATGGAAAAAATTCAAAATATGGATCCTGTATAATAGAAAAATTAAAAATATTTAGGAAATAACCAGTATAGCATTATTAAGAATATGGAAAAATTTAAAAATATGGAGAAAATTAAAAAATATTTAGGAAATAACCAGTATGACATTATTAAGAATATGGAAAAAATTAAAAATATTTAGGAAATAACTAGTATGACATTATTAAGAATATGGAAAAAATTAAAAATATTTAGGAAATAACCAGTATGGCATTATTAAGAATATGGAAAAAATTAAAAATATTTAGGAAATAACCAGTATGACATTATTAAGAATATGGAAAAAATTAAAAATATTTAGGAAATAACCAGTATGACATTATTAAGAATATGGAAAAAATTAAAAATAGTAGCATTTATAATATAAAAATATAAGGAGTGAGTAACTGGTATGACATTATTAGAAATAGTTAACAATAGCATAAGTGACGAGACTGGGGCAGATAATGTTTATGAAAGAATGATAAACCTTGTTAAGAATGAAAATGGTTTATCGGATACGGATAAGGCTCTAATTATTACTATCTTGGTCAAGATTGAGACAGATGAAGAGACTCATAATCTTATGTTAAAAGTAATTAGGGACATATTGAATAAAGGTGATGATCATAATGAATAGTTGGAACGAAATTGAGTTTAGTGAGCATATACGTGGTAAGGGAGTGGACTTTGATAGAATAAGGAGAATTACTGGATACCTGGTAGGGACAATGGACAGGTGGAACGAGGGTAAACGTAGTGAAGAACATGACAGGGTTAAGCATGGAGTATTAGAAAGTCTTGGTGATAAAAACAATACGTAGATTTTTAAAATTATAGCTTAAGACATAAAATTTAATACCAATTAAGATTAGAGTATGTTTTACTTGTAACCCTGAGTAAAATGTGCTCTAATTTTTATGATTATATCCTGAGTATATACATAAAAATTAAATAAAGTATAATTAAATTAAATTAAATAGGAGGTAACAAAAATGAAGTCCTATGATAAGAATGTAAGTCCAATGGAGATTGTAGAAGATCTACTTATTGAGACAGGAGAAGAGACAAAACCTGGAGTGTTTAAAATACAGGATTGTAAGCATACCCTGACGGTGGATGGAGTTAATGGAGTAATATCTTATTCTGACAATTTAGGAAACCCCAAGTTTTATTACGGTTGTGAAAGTAAACACCAAAAAGGGTACGTGTACTGTTCAGTACACTACCCAGATAAACAAGGTGTTGTCAGGCAGAAGGTGCTTGGCCAGCACCAGATAGTTGCTTTAACCAACCATTACCTTGAATATTTAAAATTAAAAAATGCTGGCATTGCGCCAGTGGCATGCCATGTGAATGGCGTGCCATGGGATAACAAATCTGACAACCTCGAATGGGGTAGTCAGAAACAAAACGTTCGGCAGGCATGGGTCTGCCGTTCAATGGATGCCTTCTTCCCGGAAGGAACTTTGACGGTGAGAGAATCCCGAAAAGGGAAGCAGGTAGTAAAAGTAATACGGGGATTGAGAAACTCCTGGATTGAGGAGTTTCTCGAAAATGAAGGGCCTACAGCCCTAAGACCTCACAAGAATTACCTCTGTAACAAGGAGGAAATCCACAAGTTAGTATTGTTTCTAAAACAGAAACAATATTGGAATTTGTGAGACTAAAGATAATATAAATTAGGAGGGCTTTATAATAAAGCCCTCCTTTTATTTATATTGATAAATAATTTAAAGTAAGATGCCTTAATAATGACAATATTAGTATATATCAATATATAATTTAAATGGATGAGGTGAGAACTTTGAAAAACGAAAATATTAGGAGAAGAAAGCTCAGGAGAAAGGACATTGATGATAATGTCCTAATAAGATTATATTTAACAGAAAAGATGAGCGTGTATTCAATTGCTAAACTATTAGGATTCGAGTACATGACTATTAGGAGCAGACTCATAAGGGCAGGAGTTTATAAGTCTGGTGGACATAAGGTGACTTTGGAAGTCACCGAAGTGAATGAACCTGTGACCATAAATGACATAAAAGATGTGATCATTTATACTAATGGAATCGTAATAAATAAGAATGAAGGAGACAGAAAGCTATTTAAGGTTATTAATAATAAACTGTATGTTATTTCAGATAAGGGTGATAAAAATGAACAGAAACAAGAGAACAAAATCGAATAACATCAATGACAAGTTGGTGATTATTCGATTAGGTAAAGGACTAACACAAAAGGAAGTGGCAGATCTTGCATTAATAGAAAGAACCTATTATTGCAAGATCGAAAATGGGCAGTGTAAAGCAGCTGTCCAGACATATAAAGATATTGCTATAGCCTTGGGATACGCAAGATGGAAGGATCTCATACCCGATAATATTTAGAGGTGGTTTATAATGTCTGACCGATACATTAAAAGGAAAAATAGGAGAAAATTAACAAAATTAATACAGAAAATTAAGAAAATAGCAATTAGTGTTAATAAGAGTCATAAGTGGGATAAAATATTTTTATGTATTAATCAGGAAGATACCCAAGATATTTTAGTACTCCCATATAATTGTAATGAAAATATGAAAAAATGTCTTGGGAGGGATTGTTTGATAGAGATTCCCTCCGGAAAGAGGGAAAATAATACAATTTGTTTAGTGGAGTATACACCCAGTGATAACAGTTGTAAGATATTTGATGGTAGAAGTATATATAATTGTTAGATTAAAAGTGGAGTATTCTCCACTTTTAATTTTATGTGTAAGTGTGCTATAATATGAGCATAAAGAAGAAATAAGAATAAATATATAATTTAAAAGTGGAGTATTCTCCACCTTTATTATATATGAGAGGTGGCTAAAATATGAACATAAAGAAGTTAAATATAGAAGAAATAACAAATGCAGATTATAATCCTCGTATAGAACTTAAGCCTGGTATGGTGGAGTATGAGAAATTAAAGAATAGTATAAAGCAATTTGGGTATGTGGAACCTATTATAGTGAATGGCAATAATAATAGAATAGTGGGTGGACATCAGAGATTAACCGTATTAAAAGATTTAGGCTATACAGAGGTTGAGGTTATACATGTGGACCTTGATGAAGCTCATGAAAAAGCTTTAAATGTGGCATTAAATAAAATTAGTGGAGACTGGGATTATGAAAAATTAGAAGAATTATTAAATGATATTAATTTGAATACCTCCTTAGACCTTGAATTTACAGGGTTTAGCAGGGATGAAATAGATGCGTTATATAAAAAAGTGGACTTACCTTCAGACTTGGATAATTATTTTAGAGACTTGAACGAAAAAGAACAAGAAAAAAAGAACAAGTTATATATACATATAGGCAAGGAAATTAAGATTGAAATTAATAATATAGAATATGAAAAAATTAAGGAACAATATAAAAGTATAGGAGACTCTGGTATAAAGAATAGAATACTAGGGGTGAGTGTATGAGATTATATTTAGCTGGACTTGACAAGTCTGAGAACATCATTAATTTATACAATGATACATTAAGACTCACTTCCTTCTATAATTGTACGGATAAATACATACAGAAGTTAATAAGAATAATAGGAAGGGAAAACATACTTTTAGATAGTGGAGCTTTTACATTTCGTATGCATGGTTTAAAGGGTGAGGATATAGATACATATACTAAAAGATATATAGACTTTATAAATAAATATGATATTAAATACTTCTTTGAAATGGATATTGATATGTGTGCGGAAGAACTAGTAAAAGTAAAGCAATTACGTAAAAGAATAGAAGATGAAACAGGTAAAAAGTGTATACCTGTTTGGCATAAAACTCGTGGCATAGAAGAGTGGAAGGAAATAGTGGATAATTATAATTATATAGCAATAGGTGGAATTACATCAGCTCTAGACAAGGAGTATACAAGTATAATTAAGAGGATGGTAGGATATGCTAACAAGCATAAAGTAAAGGTGCATGGCCTTGGGTATAGTCGGGCAGACGTATTAACATTTGGCTTCTACTCCGCAGATGCTACTACTTGGATTGGTGGGCAATTTGGGCATATATATTATTTTGACAATGATAAAAAGATACCAAGATATAAAAAGCAAGATAGAACTAATAAAAGAATAAAGAAAGAATGTTTACCAGATATAATTAGACACAACTATGAGGTGTGGTATCATTATCAAAAATATCTTCGGAAACAGGGGTACTGGCATGAGTAAGGTACTTTTATATAGTGGTGGGACTGATAGTTGGCTTATTGATAAATTATGGAAGCCAGATATTAAACTATATATTTCCATTGCTGGAAGATATAGTAATGAAGAAATTAAAAGATTGCCCAAAGATGTGAAGATTGTAGACTTCCCTTTTTTAGGAACAATAGAAGAGGATAATGCTATAGTGCCATTAAGAAATCTTTATTTTATAATGATAGCTACCAATTTTGGAAATGAGATATGTTTAGGAGCTACTTTAGGAGATAGAGGAGGTAAGGATAAGACTCCTGAATTTTTTGAGAAAGCTAACGAAATAATAAATTATTGTTTAATAGGAAATAGCTATGGATCCTTTGAGTATAAAAATATATGTATTGATTACATAAATAAAAGTAAATATGAGCTTGTTGAAGAATATATTAAAAGTGGTGGAAATATAAATACATTTATAGATGAAACATTCTCCTGTTATAGTCCTGTAAATAATAAAGAATGTTTAAGATGTAAACCTTGTTATAGAAAGTTTTTAATAGGGTATTATTTTGGATATAAATACAGTGATAGAACTAAATTAGGCATGATAGATTACCTTAAAGAAAATGTGATACCTCTAAATAATATGAATGGAACATACTTTACTGAAAGAGAGGGTGAGGGTAAATACGCTGAAAAAGCAATAGATAACCTATTTAAAGAATATGGACTTAACTGGAGAGATTACCAATGACAATAGCAGTTGATTTTGATAGAACATTAATAGAAGATATAGAATACCCTGATAATAATTATAAACTAAAGAAAAATGCATTTGAAGTAATAAATAAGCTCAATAATGAATATGAAATTAAATTTATATTAAACACACAAAGATATGGCTGGTACTTTTGG